>UMID01040127.1_pt1 | contig 126315 bp, 110 predicted proteins | sample 1965691 | NCBI WGS metagenome assembly UMID01 (sample SAMEA4836115, study PRJEB28245) | human gut metagenome | biome: gut microbiome; material: fecal sample | place: Denmark | collected 2008 | reverse complement strand
TTTGACTATATCTGATCAACCTCGACTAGGTTTTTCGTAACGGATTCTTGCCGCTATGGTCTTACAAATAGAGCTCAAAGAGCAAAGAGCGACAGCTTTGGGACTTTTTAATTTGTTTTGCGGTCTTGCTCTGTTGTTGTCGTGTTTGTTAATTGGAGTTTTATGGTAGCTTTTGGGCGCGCAGAGATCATTTATAGCGGCAGGTATTTTTGCTTTTGTCTCACTATTTTTAATTCAATCGTTTAGGTTGCTATGATTGAGTCGTTTATTTTCTGAGCAGCCCTTATGATCAATACCTCTTTATTTGGTTTATATTTGGTAACAGCAGCGTTAGCTGTCGCCACACCTGGTCCCGGTGTTTTGTTGACGTTGACAAGTGCCATTCGTTACGGACTACGCACAGCTGTCTATGTCATTTTAGGAACGTCAACGGGCACGGTTATCATGTCGGCAATTTCTTCAACGGGATTAGGTATTTTGATCGCAACGTCACCGGCAACCTACGAAGCGATTAAGGCCTTAGGTGCTTTATATATGGTTTGGTTGGGCTACAAGCTCTTTCGAGCCAAACCCTTCAGTTTTGATTTAGCTTCTAAAGAAAAAGCATCTAATGTGACTATCAAACAAAAAAGTGTTCTGTGTCTGCAGGGTATCTCGCTTCAGATGACCAATCCCATGCTCATCATGTTTTTCATCTCTCTTTTCCCTCAGTTTATTGATCACCACCTGGCTTTTTTGCCGCAAGTTGTCCTTATGACTGTGACTTATTTTTGCATCGTTTTTACTATACATTGTGGCTACGGTTGGATTGCTTCTAATTTCAGAGGTCTGCTTTCTACACCTAAAGCTGCAAAAATCGTCAATTGTGTAGGCGGAGCATTTTTTATTTTCCTAGCGTTAAGAGTTTTCTATGGCATGTGGATAGAAACAACGCTCTAATATTTCTAAATAGGACTATTTTTTTCGCTAAACTACTCCTGTTTTGGCACCTGAAGGTAAAGAAATGTTTGAAATTCGACAAGCCCAAGAAAAAGACTGTGCACTTATTTTGGAATTCATTCGCCGTTTGGCTGATTATGAAAAATTATTAAACGAAGTGACAGCAACCGAAGAGGACGTGCGGCGGGAGCTTTTCACTGAACCCGCTTCAGCCCATGCATTGATTGCCTTCGAAAATGATAAGCCCGTGGGCTTTGCTCTTTACTTTTATAATTTTTCGACTTTTTTAACCCGCAGGGGTTTATATCTTGAAGATATTTTTGTTGATCCGACCTACCGTGGTAAGGGTTACGGAAAAGCGCTCATGAAGCATTTAGCTCAGATTGCAGTCGATGAGCAATGCGGTCGATTTGAGTGGGTGGTGCTTGAGTGGAATAAACCTGCCATCGGTTTTTACGAAAAAATTGGTGCTAAATTAATGAATGATTGGCGGCTTTGTCGTTTAACGGGTGAAGCGCTTGAGCGTTTTGCTAAAGGTTCATAAATTATGGCTTCGCAAGTACTAGCGCGTAAATGGCGCCCTCATGATTTCGAAAGTGTGGTGGGTCAAGAGCCTGTTGTGCAGGCTCTCACGCATGCGTTAAGAGAAAATCGGCTCCACCATGCCTATTTATTTACTGGTACCCGAGGCGTCGGTAAGACGACTTTGTCGCGTATTTTGGCTAAAAGTCTCAATTGCGTTGGTCCTGATGGTAAGGGTGGCGTGACCGATCACCCATGTGGTGTTTGTGAAGCCTGTCGTGCAATCGATGAAGGCCGCTTTGTAGATTACATTGAAATGGACGCGGCCAGCAACCGCTCGGTCGAGGAAATGACTGCGCTTTTGGAGCAGGCGATGTATGCGCCAACCAACGCGCGTTACAAAGTCTACATGATCGACGAAGTGCATCAGCTCACCTCGCACGCTTTTAACGCCATGCTCAAGACGCTCGAAGAGCCGCCCGAGTACGTCAAGTTTATTTTGGCTACGACTGATCCGCAGAAGGTTCCAGTGACGGTGCTCTCGCGCTGTCTGCAGTTTAATTTAAAAAATGTCTCGCCTCAGACGGTCGCAGACCATATGGCGCACATTTTGAAAGAAGAAAAAATTCAGGCTGAGCCTGCTGCCTTAAAGCTATTAGGCGTCGGAGCAAGAGGTTCAATGCGTGATGGTTTGAGTCTTTTGGATCAGGCGATTGCTTTTGCAGGCGATAAACCCATAACGCTAGAGAGTGTGCGCGAGATGCTTGGCATGATGGATAGCGACGTACTCATTAAGCTTTTGGGGTATTTGGCAGAAGGCAACGCCCACGAAATGATGCAAATCGCGCAGCAAATGTCGATGCGAAGCCTCTCCTTTAGTCAAGCGATCCGCGATTTGGCCTCACTTTTGCACCGCATTGCACTTGCTCAGTTTGATACCGCAAGCATAGCCTCCGATGATATGGATCGGGAAGCGATTTTGGCGCTTGCCCGAACCTTTACACCTCAGGAAGTGCAGCTTTATTATCAAATTGCTTTAAATGCCAGAGGCGATATGAATCTGGCGCCCGATGAGTACGCGGGCTTTACGATGGCACTATTGAGAATGCTTGCGTTTAAGCCCGCTGGTAGCGTCACGGTAAAGCTTCCCGAGCGCTTTAAGGCAAAAGAAGCGGATGCGAAATCTGACTCTTTCACAAACCAAAAGAGTCAACCTGAAGTGATGCCTAAGGTTTCTGAAGCGCAAACTCCTGCTGTGGCAGAAAGACCGATTGAGAAGAAAGTTTCTGAGACCTCGCAACCTGCTCCCTGGGAGGATGTTTCGCTGGGGGAGTCTCATCCGGGCAGTGAGTCCAAGCCTGCTGCCCAGGATAAGATTGATGAGAAACTCGCCGAGCCTGAGGATTTAGCAAAATCTTTTGAAAAAGAGGAAGAGGACGCACCTTTTGTGAATGCGTATGATGAATATGCCTCACAAATGGAGCCCTCAATTGAGGATTACGGTTTTGAAAGTACCGTGTCTGACTCGGAGCCTCAAGTCGAGCCGCAAGAGTCTGAGACAAGCTTTGCTGATCGGTATGATTACGCTGAGGATTACGATCAGATCCCGGACTTTACCGAAGTGGGTAAGCTTTGGTACGAAAAGCTTCGCTACACTTATCCGGCGACTTACGCTAAGGACATATTGGAACGAAGTGAGTGCGTCTCGATTGAGGACGATCTGATCACGCTTCGCATTGATCCTCTTTATGAGAACCGGCTTAAAAATAAAAAGGCAATGCTTTTGGTGCAGCGGATTGTCGATCCGCTTTTCGGTCGCCGCATGAGGTTTAATTTTGAATTGCAAACACCTCGTTCCCGAACTATTTCTCAGGAACGTGCGCGGCTTAAAAAAGAACAACGTCAGGCCGAAGAGGAACAAAAGCGGAAAAATAAATACATTACGATTACCGATGAGGCAGAGCGCAAGGCTGCGATTGAAACGCTCAAAAAAACGCCTTTAGCTAAAACCGTCATGAGACGTTTTAATGCACGGATTGACCCGTTATCGGTGAAAAAGAAAATTTCTTAAACCATTTCAAACGAAAGGATAAATTATGCGCGGAAATATGGGAGCACTCTTAAAGCAAGCCGCACGAGTGCAGGAAAACATCAAACGTTTGCAGCACGAGCTCGATCATTTGGAAGTGACGGGCAGTGCCAGCGGTAATCTTGTTCAGGTGACAATGACCTGTAAGCATGCTTTGAAATCCGTCAAGGTTGATCCGAGCCTTCTGCAAGAGGATGTCGACATGGTTGAAGATTTGATTTTTATGGCCACTAAAGACTGCCTCGATCAGATTGAAAAGATCACGAAAGAGAAAATGGCGGCAGCCACCGCCGGTATGCCCTTACCTCCGGGCATGTCGTTTTAAGGTCGGCTAAGAAGATGTCGCTTAGCCCTAGTCTGGACGATCTTGTTGATGCATTGCGCCGCTTGCCGGGTCTTGGACCTCGCTCAGCCGCTCGCATTGCCGAATCGCTTTTGTCCGATAATCGGGCAGGCGCTCTTAAGCTTGTCCGGACCCTCGATCGGGCAGTAAAGACCGTCAAGCACTGTAAGCTCTGCAATACGCTCACCGACGATGAGGTGTGCGCCATTTGTGCCGATGACAAGCGCGATAGAAGCAAAATCTGTGTGGTCGAAAACCCGGCTGATCAACGCGTCATTGAAGAGACGATGACCTATCGAGGACTGTACTTTGTTCTAATGGGGCTAGTTTCACCTGTGAAAGGAATTGGAGCCGAGGAGCTTCATCTCAGTAAACTTTTTGAGCGGGTGAAAAGCGATAAGGCTGTGCGTGAAGTGCTGATAGCAACACCATATACACCGGAGGGCGATGCAACAGCACACTTTATTGCAAAGGCAATGGCATCTGTCGCACCGGATGTTCGGGTCACGAGACTCGCGCGGGGGATTCCTGCTGGAGTGGAACTCGAATTTACCGATGCTAATACGATTGCAGGGGCTATTTTTGCTCGTCGATAAGTAGGAGCGTTATGTCGAAAGAACATGTTAAAGCGGCGCTTATACAAGCGCGTGATGCACTTGAAGCATTAATTGCGGCCGATGAAACGCAAGAGGCGATTGTAAAAGCCTCTGAGCTTATGATCGAAGCGATCCGCAGCGGTCACAAAATTTTATCGTGCGGCAACGGGGGCTCGCTTTGCGACTCAATGCATTTTGCAGAGGAAATGACTGGACGCTTCAGAAGTGATCGGCCGGGTTATGCGGCAATTGCAATAGCTGATGCTTCACACATGAGTTGCGTCGGAAACGATTACGGGTATAGGGATGTTTTTTCGCGCTATGTTCGGGCAGTAGGACAACCGGGGGATGTTCTCTTAGCCATTACCACTTCGGGAACAAGTGCAAACGTCATCGATGCAGTGGATGTTGCACACGAAAAAGGTATGAAGGTTGTGGGTTTAACCGGTAAATTTGAAAGTCCTCTTGCACAAAAAGCTGATGTGGCGATTGTGACACCGGCAGGCCGATGGGCTGACCGAGTACAAGAACTTCACATCAAAACGATCCATATCCTGATCGAATTGGTTGAGCGAACCTTGGCGCCTGAGAACTATAAAGATTAGAAATCAAAAATTGCGGTCACCGGAAGAAATCTTCCAATTGGTGACCGCCGTTTTTCTACTTCTAAAGAAAAGTCGTAATAACCACAATCCAACAGGGAATTGTCACAATTGCCGCTAACGTGTGAGCGGTGGTGATACCAGCTACAAGTGGCGCATTTCCTCTCATACTGGCCGTCATAACGTAGCAAGACTGTGCGGTAGGTAACATCGCAAAAATCATTAATGCGCCTGCTGCAGCAGGGGCTAAGTCAAATACTAAGCAAAATAGTAAGGCTACGGCAGGTGTAGCAACAAGGCGTTCGATGGTATTGGCAGTAATGAGTTTCCACTCAGATTTCACGTCACCGAGTCTTAGGCCAGCGCCAATGCACAAAAGTCCCATTGCCAGAGAGGCATTGCCCAAGGATTTGAAAAATGTCATGGCAACAGTGGGTACTTCAATGGAGCCCAGGTTAACGATGAGTCCCAGGGTTGTAGCAATAATCAAAGGGTTGGTCACAATGGCTTTGAGAGTTTTTGCTAAAACATTGCTTTTACCCTCGGTTTTTTCTTGCTGAGCAACAGCGCTGGCTAAGGCTGCTACTGCAATGGAATTGCTGATCGGAACCCAAAAAGCAATTAAAAGCGACATTAATGCCAGACCTTCCTGACCGAAAAGTCGGGAAACTAAAGCAAAACCTACGTAAGTATTGAAACGAAAACCGCAATGAAAAGCTGAGGCGTGAGTGACAGGATCGGCCTTAATGAGATAGCGAATCGAATATGACATGACAACGGCACACATCATGGCGCAGATCGCAACCACGAGATAAACCCCGGCTTCATCGAGCGTTAGGTTAGAGGTGGCAACTGATGTGAATAGGAGCGGCGGGAAAAGGACGTAGAAGACTATTTTTTCAGCGCCTTTCCAGAATATTTGGTTGAATACCCCCTCTTGGAAGAACTTCATCAAAAGGAAACCAACCAATATCACCAGAAAATCGGGCAGGATGAGTAAAACGCTGAGCATTGTTATTACATTGTTAAGTTCACAGATGCAATCAGTATAGAGTTTTCACTAAAATAAGAAAAGTGAATATTTCTTCTGTTAATTATTCTGGATTGTCATTTATCTATGGATATCAAAAAGTTCCGAGCCTTTTTGACTACCGTTGAATGCGGCAGTTTTACGGAAGCTGCCAACCGTCTCTTTTGCACGCAATCTGCTGTGAGTCGTATGGTCGTTGATCTTGAAAGTCAGTGGGGGCTCGCACTTTTAAACCGAAAAAAGACCGGGCTAACTTTAACCACAGCTGGAGCTGCACTTTTGCCTTATATTCGTCAGATCTGTAGTGACGAGATGCGTTTAACTGGTGTCCTACAAGATATGACGGGATTAAAAAGCGGTGTCGTTCGTTTGGGAACCGTCACGGCGGTAGCCAATGAGTGGTTACCGATTGTGCTAAAAAAATTGATGCAGGAAGTTCCAGGTATTGATTATGAAATCTTAATTGGCAATGGCGATGTGATTGCCGATTGGCTCAAAGAGGATCGTATTGATGTGGGCATTTATGTGCCTAAAAATAAAGAGCATTTAAATGTACGGTTGCTCTATCTGGATGAATTCAAGGTCATTTTCCCAAAAGGTCATGACTTGGCTAGATACGAAAAAGTACCTTTAACAGCATTGAAAAACTATCCTTATATTCTGCATGGAGCCAGTTGGTGCAAAGAGTTGGAAGAGGCAACGAAGAAAAATCAGCAACTGATCCCCGTTCGATATACGACTGTGGGTGCTACTTCAATTGTGAATCTTGTCAGAACTGGTATCGGAGTGAGTATTTTGCCCGAATTGCTGTTAAAAAATGATAAATTTAAAGTTGAAAGTCGACCTTTAGATCCCCCTTTGAGTAGAAAACTTTTTTTGGTTACACACGGTACGCCTACTATGCCTGCAGTCAAAGCCTTTGTTGAAAGACTGCCGGCATTGATAAACGGTGGACAGGATATCTAGCATCATCTGTAACGGTTTTTTAACACTATTTTGCGGTAGAATTAGCAGCGATAAAAATGATGGCCTGGGCTGATCTCTGTAAGGCTCGGGCTTCTTTGTTACCTATTGAGTGTGAAAAGAGAAAAATACTATGGCGATTCCCATTACTGTACGTGGTGCCGAATTGTTAAAGGCTGAATTAAAGCGCTTAAAGAGCGTGGAGCGTCCCGCTGTCGTTCAAGCCATTAAGGAAGCCCGTGAAAAGGGTGACTTGTCTGAAAACGCTGAGTACGATGCTGCCAAGGAACTTCAGGGTCATATTGAAGGTCGTATTGCCGAGCTTGAAGGCAAACTCTCGTCTTTACAGGTAATCGATCCCAAGGAACTCGATGCTGGCGGTCGTATTGTGTTTGGTGCAACGGTGGAATTGGAAAACCAAGATACGGGCGAAGTGGTGACCTATCAGATTGTGGGTGACGACGAAGGGGATATCAAACGTAATCTGGTTTCGATTTCTAGCCCCATTGCGCGTGCCTTGATTGGCAAGTTTGAAGGAGATGAGACGATTGTGCACGCCCCGGGCGGCGATCGTGCCTATGACATTTTGACCGTTAAGTACATTTAAAAATTAATGTACTCATAAGGGTCCTATGAGGACCCAAAAAAGGCTCGGTTTTGAATTTCTGCCGAGCCTTAGTTAGTTTAGAGATTGGCAAAAGCCTTTTTTGTCGTACGACCTTTAGCCTGAGCACGGGTTTTACGATGAGCGGTGGGGCCGCCTCGCATACCTCGGCGGGCTTCGGCCATTTTTCGACGTCTGGCGCGCTCGGATTCTTGCTTTTGTTTTTCAGGATTCGGGCGCCACAGTACAAGGAGTTTACCGATCATTTGAATGCGTGCGGCATTTAATCGATCGGCGATCTCTGCGTAAATTGCTTCGCGCTCTTCGCGTTCATCGCTTGGAACTCGAATTTTGATCAATTCATGAGCCAAAAGTGCACGATCAATTTCTTTTAACACCGCCTCCGTTAAGCCATTGGCGCCTAAAAGAACCACAGGGTCGAGTCCATGGGCCTGTCCACGTAAGGAAAGGCGGGTGTCGCGGTCAAGTAGAAGTTCAGCCATAATACGGTATTGAGCAAATAACAAGTTTTCAAAATCGGTGAATTTTATAAGATAATCATGCCTGTAGCAACAAAAAAACTACGATCCAACCGAGCTTGGATTGAGCGCCACATTAACGATCCTTTCGTAAAGCGTTCGCGTCAGGAAGGCTATCGAGCGCGCTCAGTCTATAAGCTCATTGAACTCAATGAGAAAGAAAAACTGATTCGTCCGGGGATGTGCGTGGTGGATTTGGGAGCCGCGCCTGGCAGTTGGACTCAGGTTGTTCGTGAAAAATTGGCCGGAAAAGACGGAGAGGTACGGGGCACGATTATTGCCATGGACATTTTGCCCATGGATCCCATTGATGGCGTGACGTTTTTGCAGGGTGACTTCAGAGAGCAGGAAGTGGCCGATAAACTCACTGAAATAATCGGTGACAAACAGGTCGATTTAGTGCTCTCCGATATGGCACCGAACTTATCGGGGATTGCAGCGGCCGATGCTGCCCGTTGTTTGCTTTTAAATGAACTTGCACTTGAGTTTTGCCTTGAGCACCTAAAAGATAATGGTGTATTTGTGACAAAGGTTTTTCAGGGAAGCGGTTTTTCGCAGTATGTGGAAACGTTGAAGAAGCACTTTAAGACAGTGCTCACACGTAAACCTGAAGCAAGCCGTGACACCTCTGCAGAGGTTTACATGGTGGCAAAGCATATTAAAAAAAGGTGAACTTAAAATTTCTTGTAAAAAGGCGCAAAAAATATTTGCAAGTCAAGTAATTATCGGTATTCTTAACAATTCGGATAGAGATGTGACAGCTCTAGTCTGTCAAAAAAAGGCGAAGGAGCCTGAAAATTGAATAGAAATTTCTTTAATCGTATTGGTGTTTGGATTATTTTGGCGCTGGTGTTTTTCACGCTCTTCAGACAGTTTGAGCCTGATACAACGCCCTCGGCTACCTCAACGAGCTACACGCAGTTTATGGATGACGCTAAGGCGGGCAAGATTGCGCGTGTCGATATTAAGGGTCGCGAAATTACGGTAACGCCCGTTGAAGGTCAGAAGTATGTGATCACCAGTCCCGGTGACTTGTGGATGGTTGATGACCTCAGAAAGTCCGGTGTACAGGTTTACGGTACGCCTGAGGAAGAACCGTCGTTTTGGATGACGGTTTTGATCTCCTGGTTCCCAATGTTGCTTTTGATCGGCGTGTGGGTATTTTTCATGCGTCAGATGCAAGGCGGTGGTAAGGGTGGCGCTTTCAGTTTCGGTAAGAGCAAAGCCAGAAAACTCGATACCACAAATAATAAGGTCACTTTTGCTGATGTGGCCGGTTGCGATGAAGCCAAAGAAGAAGTGCAGGAAGTGGTGGATTTCTTGCGCGATCCATCAAAGTTCCAGCGCTTGGGTGGCCGCATTCCCCGCGGCATATTGCTCGTGGGCAGTCCTGGAACCGGTAAGACACTTTTGGCAAAAGCGATTGCTGGAGAAGCTAAGGTTCCGTTTTTCTCGATTTCTGGCTCCGACTTTGTCGAAATGTTTGTCGGTGTTGGTGCTGCACGTGTGCGTGACATGTTTGAAAACGCTAAGAAGAACGCTCCCTGCATCATTTTTATTGACGAAATTGATGCTGTGGGCCGTCAGCGTGGAGCCGGTCTTGGCGGCGGCAATGATGAACGTGAACAGACATTAAACCAAATGCTCGTCGAAATGGACGGCTTTGAAACGGGGACCAATGTCATTGTGATTGCGGCAACAAACCGTCCTGATGTGTTGGATCCTGCGCTTTTGCGTCCGGGCCGTTTTGACCGTCAGGTAGTGGTACCTTTGCCTGATGTACGAGGCCGTGAGCAGATTCTCAATGTGCACATCAAGAAAGTGCCAGTGGGACGCGATGTAGATCCGGAAGTAATTGCCCGTGGTACGCCCGGCATGAGTGGTGCAGACTTAGCTAATTTGGTGAATGAAGCCGCGTTGTTTGCTGCAAGACGTGATGCAAAGGTCGTTGAAATGGTGGACTTCGAACAGGCTAAGGACAAGATTTTGATGGGAGCTGAGCGCCGTAGTATGGTGATGAGCGAGGACGAAAAACGCACTACGGCTTATCACGAATCTGGCCACGCAGTTGTGGCGTGGATGTTGCCTAAGAGCGATCCATTGCACAAGGTGACAATCGTTCCGCGTGGACGTGCCTTGGGCGTGACGATGCAGTTGCCTGAGAAGGACCGCTTTAACTATGACGACGTGTATTTGACTTCTCGCCTGGCGATTATGTTTGGCGGTCGTGCCGCCGAAGAGGTGTTCCTCAATCAAAAAACAACAGGTGCTTCGAATGACTTTGAGCGAGCCACACAAATGGCACGCGACATGGTCACGCGCTACGGTATGAGCGAAGCTCTGGGCGTGATGGTTTATGCTGAAAACGAAGGTGAAGTGTTCCTCGGTCGCTCGGTTACTCGTACGACGCACGTTTCTGAAGCGACGATGCAAAAAATTGATGCAGAAGTCCGTCGTCTTTTGGAAGAGCAGTATGCTAGAGCCTGCGATATTCTGAAGGCTAACCGTGAACGTGTTGAGCTCATGGTTCAATGCCTGATGAAGTGGGAAACACTCGATGAAGATCAGATTGCCGATATTATGGAAGGCCGTGAAGTTCGACCGCCTAAGCCCGGCGCTTCAGCAAAGGCTGATGCAGAGAGTCGTGCACAGACGGAGGTAAAACCCGTTGAGAACCCGACTTCGCAGGGTAGTGATTCGCAAAAACCTGATAATCAATCGGGAGAATAACTTTTAAAAAATAGTGTACAGAGCCGGGAACACAATTCTCGGCTTTGTCTTTTTTGATTAAATAAAAGCGAGTTAACAATGATCCTCGGATTTCTTTTTGCCGTTTTAGCTTGTGCTATCTGGGGGCTTATTTATATTTTCCCGCTGATTCTGCCAGAGTATGATCCGGTTTTAATTGCTTCGGCTCGTTTCGCAGTTTACGGGTTGGCTTGTCTGTGTTTTGTGCCTTTTCAATTTGAAGAGCTAAAAAAGCTCACCCGTAGTGACTGGTTTTTAGCGATGAGGCTCGCTTTTTTTGGTAGCTTCGTCTACTACTGGGCCTTGGTCATGAGCGTCAAGCTTTCAGGCGCTCCTATCGCTGGTATGCTCATGTGTTGGATTCCAGTCTTGGTGGCAGTAGTTTCCAATCTGCGAGGTAAAAAGCAGGGACTGTCTATTGCCTGGAGTCGTCTGTGTATTCCTTTGGCTTTGATTCTTATCGGAATGGTAGTTGCTAATTGGACCGAGTTTTACTATGCAGTTAATGTTCAGGCGGCTTCTCCCATGCAGTTTTTGTGCGGTGTGGGCTGCGCTGTGATTTCACTTTTGCTGTGGACTTGGTATCCGATCCGCAATTCTGACTGGCTTTTAGCCAATCGTAAAAAAGGTCCTAAAGTGTGGGCAACAGCGCAGGGTCTTGCAATTTTGCCTTTTACGTTATTGGGTTTTATAGCAGTTTCTGTTTTCATCGAACCAGCTGATTTCGGTATTCTAGGACCGCAGCCCATAAAGTTTATTTTAGTAATGCTCGTAGCAGGCATTGTGTGCTCGTGGGTGGGAGCTGCGTTTTGGAATGCGATGAGTGAACGTTTGCCGCCTGCTTTGGGCGGTCAGCTCATAGTTTTTGAAACGATTTTCTCAGTCATTTACGCTCTTTTGTGGCGCGGTCAATGGCCGACTTTATCCATGACGATAGGAATGGTTATGTTGCTTGCTGGTGTTTTGAGCGCACTTCGAGTCTTTAGAAACGTGCGGGTATAGAGAAATTTTTGACATAATTGCGACGATAAAAAATTAGGGACTTTTTTCATGACAACCTTTCTTTGGCACGACTACGAAACTTTTGGCTTGAGTCCGAGTCTTGATCGACCGGCTCAGTTTGCTGCAATCAGAACCGATGAAAATCTCAACACGTTTGGTAATCCTATTTGCATATATTGCAAACCCTCCATGGATACCATGCCTAGTCCCCAGAGTATTTTTATCACAGGCATATTGCCTCAGTACTGTGAAGAGCACGGGCTCACCGAAGCCGACTTTGCGAAGCTTATTCATAAAGAAATGATTGAAGACGACACAATCAGTGTCGGCTACAACTCCATGCGCTTTGACGATGAAGTTACGCGTTTTACGTTTTGGAGAAACTTTCTGCCGCCTTACGATCGTGAGTTTGATCACGGTTGTTCTCGCTTTGACCTTTTCCCACTGGTTGTAGCCACTTGGGCGCTCAGACCTCAGGGGATTGAGTGGCCGATGATTGAAGGGGAAAATAGACCCTCATTCAGATTGGAGCATCTGTCAGCGGCCAACGGTTTGGCTCACGAGCATGCACACGATGCTTTAAGTGACGTTCAGGCAACCATTGAAATGGCTCGCCTGATTCGTGAAAAGCAACCGAAACTATGGGAGTTTGCACTTCGCAATCGTTCGAAAAAAGCCGTTGCAGCGATGATTGAAAGCGATAGGCCTCTTCTGTGGGTAAGTCCTATTCATGGAGCTGAGCGTGGTTACATTCGTTTGGTTAAATCCTTAGGGGTGATGCCTGGCCGTTCCGGACAAGTTTTAATGTGGGATTTGATGGTTGACCCCACAGAATTATTAGAGCTTTCTGCCGAAGAAGTCCGTACGCGTCTTTTTGTTAAGGACGATGAACTTCCAGAAGGTAAAACGAGACTTCCGATTTTTCTTTGCAAGATTAATCAAGCCCCCTTTATTGTGAATCATTGGGGAGTGTTAAGTGAAGAGCGTGCACAGCAATTTGGAATTGATAAGGCACTGGCTTTAAAGCACTACAAAGCGTTGTTACCGCATATCAATGAACTTCAGGGTCTGTGGGCTGAGGCTTTTGAACAAGAAGAGACACAAGATGAACAAAAGCCTGATGTTGATGCTTCTCTTTATAGCGGTGGATTTGCCTCTTTTAACGATAAAAGACTAATTTCTCTTGTCTCTCGCATGACACCTGAAACTATCGCCCAGAGTATTCAAGCGGGGCGCTTAACCTTTGAGGATTCGCGTTATGATGAGATGCTTTTTAGGTGGCGGGCGAGAAATTGGCCTCAGACATTAACCCTTGAAGAGGCTCAACGCTGGGCTAATTACCGCGAAGCGCGTTTAATGCAGGGCGCAGGGGGAGCGCGGACATTGGAAGTCTTTGCTCAAGAAGTTGAAGCGCTGGCAGAGAGCTTTGGTGAAGATATTGATGAACGGACTGAAGAAATTTGCGGAGCGCTCTACGACTGGATGGAAATAGTCAGCAATTCTTTAGAAGAGCCGTACTGAGAAGACTGCTTACACGGTTAATTAAGATCGAAAAAAGTCATTTTTTCGGCTATAAAACAAAAGCGCCGAGCAGACTCCTGAAGAGTTCTGCCCGGCAGTTTTTAGCTAGTAAGTGTACTTTTCGGCGCCTTTCCAAGCGGGTGAAAAGGCCCCCTTGTAAGCTTTCATTAAGGTCGCGGCAGTCTCTGGGCTTTGATAGGCTTGGACGACTTTCAGATACACGGGATTATCTTTATCCACTTCACGGGCAGCGATGACGTTGACAAGCTGAGAGACTTGGGGATTGGTTTTTGGATCTAAATTTTCGGCGTAAATCGAATCTGCAAGGGAATCAAGTCCTGCGGTATAAGCGTTTCCGCCATTGATCACAGCAGCAGTGACATCGGGCAGTAGCCGGGCAAGGATACCGGATTCAGCTTCACGGATTTTGATTTTGACTTTGTATTCGGTGATATCTAGTTTAGTGGGCACATAACCTTTAGATGGATCTACCTTAATGAGGCCTGCTGCTTCCAAAAGCTTAATAGCGCGGCCGCCGTTAGTGAGGTCAGAGGGAATAGCAATTACATCACCATCCTTGATATCACTGAGAGCCTGGATTTTGTCTTTATTGTGATAGATGCGAAGTGGCGTGATTAAGGTATCACCGATCGAAACAATCTTGTAGCCGTTTCGTTCAATGTCATTGGCTAAATAAGCCTTGTGTTGGAAGGCATTTAAATCAATTTCGCCATCGGCCAAAGCACGGTTGGGTGTAGCGTAATCGCTGTACTTAATCAGCTTGACACGGATTTTTTCATCAGCCAGTAACTCGTTGATTGTGTCCCATTGGGCAACGTAGTCACCTACCACACCAACAGTGACTTCACGAAAATCATCGTTTGCGTAGCTCGTAGAGATCAAACTCGAAGAGAAGGCGCAAGCGCAGCCGATTGTGATTAAAGATTTAAGGAAAATGCGTTTATTCATTTTTTTGTCTCCAAAAAGTTAAAGATAAAAATTAGTGGGAAGTTTTTCGAATAATCCACTGTCCGAAACACTGTACGATCGTGATTACAGCCAAAATAATGATGACCGTGAGCCAAATCATGTCGCGGTAGCCCATTTGATAGCCGTAACGAATCGCAAAGTCGCCCAAACCTCCTGCACCGATTGCGCCGGCAATCGCAGTTATGCCGATAAAGCTCACAAAGGTAATGAGTGTGACTCGGGTAATGCCGGGGATGGATTCTCTTAAGTAGACGCCGAAGATGATTTGTGGCACAGAAAAGCCCATAGCAAGGCTTGCTTCAATGAGACCGTCATCTAAATCACTTAAAACAGACTCGATTTGACGGGCAAAAAAGGGAACTGTTCCGAAAACTAGCGCTACAAATGAACCGGTGACACCAGACCCAGTCCCTACTAAAAATCGGCTCAATGGAATTAACAGAACGATCAAAATGATGAAGGGAATCGAACGAATGATATCGATACTCTTATCCAGCCCTAAGAAGATCCAGGAGTTTTGCCAGAGGCCGCCTTGCCGGGTGATAACGAGTAAGACGCCGATTGCCACACCGAGAAACCAGGCAATGCTGCCCGAGACTGCAACCATAGTGGCAGTTTGCCAAAAGCACTCGAGAAGCTCCGGGCCCAAGCGATCAATGTGCGGCAAGAAATAAGTAATGACTTCGTTCATCTTAAGACCTCCACAATGATTTTTTGATCAATTAAAAATTGGCGAGCTTTTTCAATTTGATCGGCTCTGCCTTCTATAGCGACTCCCAATTTCCCGACGATACATTGCTTGAAATAATCAATGTTGCCGTAGATGATGTTGGCCTTAACTTCAAAGCGACGGTAAAGCTCACTCATAAGTGGCTCACCAGCCACAGCTCCTCGATAAGTTAAAAACCATACCGGCTGACTGGGTTTAATGCCTGTGATTGCGCTATTGAGTTTGACCAAGTCGGAAAAGGCTTCGAAATTGTCTGCTGCCTGAATAAAACTTTTAGTGATAGGTGCTTGAGGGGCACTGAATACCTCAACGATGTCTCCTTTTTCAACAACAACGCCTTTTTGCATGACAGCAACACGATCACAGATTTCTTTTATGACTTCCATTTGGTGCGTAATTACAACAATTGTGATGCCTAATCGAGTATTAACTTCCTTTAAAAGCTGCAAAATAGAGTGAGTCGTTTGGGGGTCTAAGGCACTTGTGGCCTCATCGCACAGCAGTACCTTGGGATCATTGGCAAGGGCACGGGCAATGGCAACACGCTGTTTTTGGCCGCCTGAAAGTTGTGAAGGATAGCTTTGAGCTTTGTCGCTTAAGCCGACAAGATCAAGTAGCTTTTTAATTTTTTGACTGCGCTCGCTGGCACTTAATTTCGTTAGTTTGAGTGGTAATTCGATATTTTCAAAAACCGTGCGAGAGGGCATGAGATTAAAGTGCTGGAAAATCATGCCTATTTTTTGGCGCACATGACGAAGCTCTTTGCCTTCGTAATGAGTGATGTCTTCTCCATCGATAATGACTCGGCCTTTTTCTGGTTTTTCTAATAAGTTAATGCAGCGAACGAGCGTGGACTTGCCGGCACCGGAAAAGCCGATGATGCCAAAGATTTCACCCTGTCGGATTGCAAGAGAGACGTCTTTAACGGCTTCAACAGTTTTGCCGTTTATCGCAAAGCTTTTTGATATGTTTTCAAGTTTGATCATCTTTTGATCCTTCGGTCACACCGGATGCAGATGCATCAAACTTTTTGAGCGTCAACTCAGAGCTGAAAATCTGAGGTCTCAATACCAAAAATAATTGGTGTGACGTCTAATTTAAATTGTTAAATGAAGGAGAAGAAATATCGTTCGTATTGAGACCTTCCGAACGATATTTTTTGCGGAGCTTGGTGCTCCGAAGGTCCTTAGAGCACCATCGTCATCATGCACATTCGCATTTCAAAAGCACAGTCAGCACTATTGGCCCTTAACTTGGCCGAAGCTGAACGCGTGATCTGAAACGTAAAGTGCATGGTTAATTCCTGTACTCTAAAAGTTAGAAATCTCGAAAGAGATGCTCTTAGGTTAGAGAAGTTTGAAGGGCAGTTCAAGAGGCCGCTCAAAAATATTTGCTGACTCTGAGTTCAAGTGCTTAGTTTGTACTAGCTCTCACTTAAGGATTTTTCCTTAATAAGGCGGTGGATTGGATTAATCAATTAGTAGTAAAAAAGGAGCGTTAAAGTTCTATCAAAAGACTTTTTAACGCTCCCTTTGAGACTAGATCAGTCAGAAATTATTTTTTCATTCGATTGTCTTTTAAACCGACCGACAAGTTAAAGACCGGGTGTTCGGTCGTATGATCGACACGATCGGCGACAAAGTAACCCGTGCGCTCCAATTGGAATTTTTCATCGGGCTTAGCTTTGGCCAAAGCCGGCTCAATAAAGCCTTCAACCACTTTGAGACTATCGGGATTTAAAAGCGTACGATAGTCAGCATCTACGGCATCGGGTTGAGCAACAGCAAAGAGTCGGTCATAGAGGCGGAATTCTGCTTTAACTGCAGTCTTGGCATCCACGAAATGGATAGCTGCTTTGGTCTTTACAGTTTCCGAACCGGCGCTACCGCTCTTCGTTTCAGGCAGGTAGCGGCAGTGAACGGCGACCACTTTACCGTTTTCGTCCTTATCTACAGAGGTCGGTACCACAACATAGGCGTAGCGCAGACGTACGGGTTTAGCTTCAGAACCATCTGCTGGAATGGTTAAGCGGCGATAGCCCTTGGGGGGCACTTCAGCAAAGTCACTTTCATCAATCCAGAGTTCTCGAGAGAAAGTGAGTTCGCGCGTACCTAATTCGGGCTTTTGAGGATGGTTCGGAGCCGTGAGTGTTTCGGTTTGGTTTTCCGGATAGTTGTCAATAATGAGCTTTAACGGATGAACCACACCGATGCGACGCAAGGCGCGGCCTTCCAGGTCTTCGCGTAGGCAGGCTTCCAAAACAGAATAATCAATCAGACCGCCCGCAACACGGGAAACACCGCAGCGCTCAGCAAAAAGCTGAATGGCTTCTGGGGTGTAGCCTCTTCTGCGTAGACCGAAAATGGTTGGCATACGCGGGTCATCCCAGCCGTTAACGAGGTTTTCCTTCACTAACTGGATGAGTTTGCGCTTACTCACTACGACGTGTGAAAGGTTCAAACGATTAAATTCGTACTGATGAGACAGCAAGAAGAAATTGGGGCGCACAACGTCAAGCGCAGCTTGTAAGAGCGGCGTGTAGTGCTCAGGCTGCGTCAAAAGCAAAGCCCAGAAAGCCTCGGCCCGGATACCCAATAACTTTTCAGGTCCGAGGTTATCGCTCCAGGCATCAAGAATTTCAGCCAAAGCTTTTTCAGAGGCACTCAGTCCAAGCTTATTGCGGTGCTGATAACACGCGCGCATAAAGGCAAGGGCACGATCGTCTTCACCCTTGCTCATCTTAAGCAGCAGGCTCTTGGCCTCTTCAAATTGAGGAGCACGCAAAACGGGGATGGAACGCTCAAGTGCCCAGTCATAGAAAGCGCGTTGATCTTCAAATTCAAGCGTGCAGATCGAATGGGTGATGTTTTCGAGCGTATCTTCAATCGGGTGAGCAAATGTGTACATCGGATAGATGCACCACTTATTGCCTGTGCGGTGATGTTCAGCAAAGCGGATACGGTAAATTGCAGGGTCACGCAGGTTGATATTGGGGCTTGCCATATCGATTTTGGCACGCACAACCATGGAGCCTTCAGCATGTTTGCCTTCACGCATTTCACGGAAAAGACGAAGATTTTCTTCAATCGGACGGTCACGGTAGGGAGAGTCCTTACCGGGTTCAGTTAAAGTGCCGCGATTGGCGTGCATTTCTTCAGGAGTTTGCTCATCAACATAGGCAAAACCAGTCTTAACCAAGTGCTCAGCACAGTCATACATCCACTGGAAATAGTCGCTTGCAAAGTAGAGATTGTCTTCCTTGCCGTGCTTCCAATCAAAGCCGAGCCATTGAACAGATTCCTTGATGGAGTCTACGTACTCCTGATCTTCCTTGACGGGGTTTGTATCGTCAAAGCGCATATGGCAGTAGCCGCCATAATCACGGGCAAGGCCGAAATTCAAGCAAATACTTTTAGCATGACCGATATGCAGATATCCATTCGGTTCGGGCGGAAAACGCGTACGAATGCGGGCGGGATCTTCTACACCATTTTGAGCCTGCTCACTGTAAGGGGCAGGATGACCGCACCACAGTCTCGGGCGGTTGGCGTTGCGAGCCAAATCTTCATCAATAATATTGCGAATAAAGTTGGTGACTTGAGCACCGTTTTCTTTGTTTTCCGTCGTGGACATACGATAGTCTCAAATATGAAGCAATAAGAAACTTCAAATTTTAATGCTTTTCAATCGAGTTAGCTTGAAATTAGTAGGCGCTCTTAGGATAAATGCGTTATAGCCAGCTTTTTTCTGGTTCAAATCGCGGTGCGGCAGACGTGATTTCAATGTCTTAAGTCAGATGCGGGAACAGACTAGCAGATTGTTTAGAGGTTAGGCTGAAAAAGCAACAGGAGCCTGTTTTCTACTCGATTGAGGCTCCTAAGATGAGTTCAGTGCATTTTTTGAATATGGATAATATGCTCCTCAGTGCCGCAGCAACCTTTTTTCTTTTTATCGCTCGGCCCGCAGCCGGCGCATCCGCAGCCGCAATCTCCGGCATTGCGATTTTTAATTTTAAAAACCACAACCCAAATCATGGCTAAAACAATCAAAATCAGCAAAAGCCAACTGATGCCATTCATCTTAACCTCTTATTAAGAATCGTTCTCAATAACTAATATCCTAGCATCAATCCGATCAGTCGGACAATCAGAGCCACGATCCAGGCAATGACACATTGAAAAATAGCTACGCCCAAAGCCCAGCGGCCGCCTAGTTCACGTTTAATGGTAGCGATGGAGGCTACGCATGGCGTATAAAGCAGGCAAAAGACGAGTAAAGCCAAAGCAGTGAGCGTACTGAGAGCTGCTGTTAACGCTTCGGTAGAACCAAAAAGAACAGAGAGGCTACTGACAACGCTTTCTTTAGCCATAAAGCCACCGATTAAGGCTGTGGTAATGCGCCAGTCATCAAAACCCAAGGGGGCAAAAATCGGGGAGACCCAGCCAGCGATTACTGCAAGGATACTCATCTGAGAGTCTTCGACCGGATTGAGCTGAAAATCAAAGGTCTGCAGGAACCAAATAATAATGGTAGCCACAAAGATCACAGTAAAAGCGCGTTGCAGGAAGTCTTTTGCTTTATCCCAAAGCAAAAGCATTACATTTTTTGCGCCGGGCATACGGTAGTTGGGCAATTCCATCACAAAAGGAACAGCTTCGCCTTTAAAAATAGTGTTTTTCATGAGGTAGCCCAAAAGCACAGCTACAACAATACCCAGCAGATAAAGGCCGATCATAATGAGAGCGCCTTCACCAGGAAAAAAACCTGCGACAAAAAAGGCATAAATAGGAAGTTTTGCCGAGCAGCTCATAAAGGGCGTGAGCAATATCGTCATTTTACGGTCGCGCTCGGAGGGCAAGGTACGGCTTGCCATCACCCCAGGTACCGTACAACCAAAGCCGATTAGCATCGGTACTATACTGCGGCCAGACAGGCCGATACGTCTTAAAAGCGTATCCATTACAAAGGCTACGCGCGCCATGTAGCCGCTGTCTTCCAAAAAGGAGAGAAAGAAAAAGAGCACAACAATCGTAGGTAAGAAACTTAGCACACTGCCTACGCCGTTAAAGATGGCATCGATGATAAGCGAGTGAATCGAAGCGTTGACTTCAAGCGCCGTTAAAGTCTGATCAGTGTAGTCAGTTGCCAGACCGATTAACCAGTCTAAGCCATCATTGAGCCAAACACCGATCACATTGAAAGTGAGCCAAAAAACAAGCGCCATGATGGTGATAAAGGCGGGGATGGCTGTAAAGCGTCCTGTCAACACCTCGTCGATCTGAAGGCTTCTGATATGCTCACGGCTTACCCGTGGTTTTACGACAGTTTGTGCGCACACCTTGTCAATAAAAGAAAAACGCATGTCAGCAATGGCGCTCGCGTGATCCAATCCTCGCTCGGCTTCAAGCTGCTTGATGATATGGGCAATTGTGCGCTTTTCATTTACATCAAGACTGAGTTGATCCATGATAAGTGTGTCGCCTTCGGCAATTTTGCTTGCGGCAAAGCGAAGCGGTATTTTTGCTTTTTGTGCGTGGTCTTCAATAATGTGCATGATGCTGTGAAGACAGCGGTGCACAGCGCCTCCGTGTTCATTGGCATCGCAAAAATCCTGCACAGCTGGAGGCTCTTGAAATTTTGCAACGTGAAGGGCGTGATCAATTAATTCTTCAATGCCTTCTGCCCGGCTAGCAGAAATGGGTACAACCGGCATCCCCAGGAGCGCTTCCATTTCATTAACGCGAACCGAGCCTCCATTTGCCTTTACTTCATCCATCATGTTGAGAGCCAGTACCATGGGGCGACCTAACTCCATAAGCTGCATCGTGAGATAAAGGTTGCGTTCAATGTTGGTGGCATCAACAATATTGATAATCGCCTTGGGGTTTTCTTTCAGAATGAATTCCCGCGAGACAATTTCTTCATTGGTGTAGGGTGAAAGTGAGTAAATACCCGGTAAGTCCGTCACTAAGGTGTCGCTGTGGCCGATGATTGAGCCGTCTTTTCGATCTACAGTGACACCCGGGAAATTTCCCACGTGCTGATTGGATCCCGTGAGTCGGTTAAATAAAGTTGTTTTGCCGCAGTTTTGGTTGCCTGCCAGTGCAAAGGTAATCAGTTCACCTTCGGGCAGCGGATGCTCGTGTTCTTTTACGTGATATTTCCCGCCCTCGCCATAACCCGGGTGAGAAATTTCTTCGACTTCAGGTTTGGGAGCAACGACCGGTTCCGAGTCACGAATATCGGTAATCGTAATGGCCTGGGCTTCGGCGACACGAAGCGTCAACTCATAACTTCTGATACGTACTTCAATGGGATCTCCCATTGGAGCACGCTTGACCATTGTGACAGTGGCCTGGGGAATCAGTCCCATATCGAGGAAATGTTGACGAAGAGCGCCGCTCGCACCAACCGATTCAACGGTCGCACTATGGCCGATTGGCAGATCATTTAAAGTAACGGGCATCTTTTAAATTCTTTCTTTTTATTCACACAGTTAGGTGTGTTTCTCGCAAGCCTTGCATTCTAAATCACAATTCAATAGTTCGTATTCAAAAGAGAAAAAAATTAAGAAATGTCGACTAAAGAATTGAATTGGAAAACAAATAAGTTTTTGTTTTTATTAGGTAAAATGACTAATTTGTCGCCAAAAACCTCATTTTACAATGTCAGTTACGCATGACTAAAAAAGAAGAGGTGCGACACAATGCTTGAACTCAATCGGAGAAATCTCTTTAAACTGTCTGCAACATTGGCAGGAACTTTTATGGCAGGCAAAACGTTAAGTACTACCGCAATGGCAGCAGAGGCTAACTTCACGCCCAGTGAGAAAACACCGCTACTTTTAAATTTCAATGAAAACTCACTCGGTATGGCTCAGTCGGCTAAGCAGGCTGTACTCAAAAGTTTGGACGGTGCTTTTCGCTATCCCGATGCAGCACGAGCTCAATTAATTGAAGCGATTGCGAAAAAATTTGCATTGAAATCCTCCCAAGTGGTTTTAGGCAATGGCTCTTCTGAAGTTATCCAGGCCGCTGTCGAAGCTTTTAGCCACAAAGCACAAAAAGCCAGGCAGGCTGTGCAATTGATTGTGCCTGATCCCACCTTTAATTACGCTGAGCTTTATGCATCTGCGATCGGGATTGAAGTTGTAAAAGTTCCTCTAGTGAAAGAATCTTTGGCTTTGGATTTGGTGCAAATGAAATCCAAGGCGCAGGCTTTTAAGGGACTTTCAATTGTTTACATCTGCAATCCAAATAATCCCACTGCGACAATTGCGGATGCAAAGGTGCTTAACGATTGGTTCAACCAAAAATCCACACACACGGTTTTTATTGTGGATGAAGCCTATGCAGAATTTGTCACGGATAAGAGTTTCAGAAGTGCAGTTGAAAATGTGAAAGCCGGCAGTAACCATATTGTTGTCACCCGGACATTTTCCAAAATTTATGCCATGGCGGGTTTACGTATTGGTTACGGTTTAACAGATGAGAAAACTGCAAAATTACTCAATGACTTTGTGTCAATTGATAACACCAATACGGCGGGAGCCGTTGCTGCTTTGGCAAGTCTTAATGACGATCTCTTTTTTGAAAAGAGCCTTCAGAGCACGAATCTTGCCCGCAAAATCGTCACTGGTGCTTTGGACGAGTTGGGTTTAAAGTATTTGCCTTCACAGGCGAATTTCATTTTCCATGAAATTAAGGGCGAGCATCAGACATACAAAGACCGAATGGCTAAGGCGCATGTTTTTGTTGGCCGCGAGTTTGCTCCCGCTGTGGGCTATAACCGGCTGACGCTTGGTACGCCTCAAGAAATGCGAGCATTTGTGGAAGTTTTAAAGTCATTTAGACAAAAAGGTTGGATTTAATATTTAAGAAAAAAACGGTTGGTTCCGATTCACGGCGCCAACCGTTTTTAAAAAATCAATGCGGCAAGCGTTTAATTAAAACAGAAGTGTCGCTGCGCCCTTCGCCTTTGGCTTGAAGTTCTCCGTAGAACTGATCAATGAGCGCGACAGTAGGAAGTGTTGAGCCGTTTTTCTTCGCTTCAGCCAAGCATAGTCCCAAATCTTTTCTCATCCAGTCGATTGCAAATCCGAAATTAAATTTGCCCTCAATCATGGTGCCGCCACGGTTATCCATTTGCCAGCTTTGGGCAGCACCTTTACCGATTACTTCAAGGACGAGCTTCATGTCTAAGCCCGCATTTAAACCGAAAGCGATTGATTCGGAAAGTGACTGCACAATACCTGCAATACAAATCTGATTGCACATCTTGGCGAGCTGTCCGCAACCCACCTCTCCGATACGGGTGACAGCCTGAGCAAAGGCCATGACGGTTGGGCGGGCTTTTTCAAAAGTTTCTTCATCAGCGCCGCACATCACGGTTAAAACGCCATTGACAGCGCCAGCTTCACCGCCGGAGACCGGAGCGTCCATAAAGCCAAGTTCCATTTCTTTGGCTCTTTGATGAAGTTCTCTGGCAACCTGTGCGCTGTCAGTCGTGCAGTCAACTAGTACAGCGCCTTTTTTCATACCGGCAAAAGCACCGTCACGTCCGAGTACAACACTTCTGAGATCGTCGTCATTGCCGACACAGGTGAATACGTAGTCAGCATCTTGGGCGGCTTCGCGTGGCGTTGCTGCAATGAGTCCGATATATTCCGAAGCCCACTTTTGAGCCTTTGAGGTTGTTCGGTTGTAGACCGTTACGCGATGTCCTGCCTTTGCAAGATGTCCGGCCATCGGATAGCCCATTGTGCCCAGACCGATAAAGGCTACAGTCTTGGGTTCACACTTTTCATACACTTTTGCCATGATAGAAGTCCTTATGCGAAAAGCGCCTGAGTTAAACTCAAGCGCTTTCAATTAAGTTGGGTTATTAACGCACACCGCGTTCCTTAATGGTGGCTTGTGCAATTTGCACGCATTTTCTAGCAAGCGTTGCAGTCGGGTCAACGATAGCAACTTTCTTTCCGGCCACTTCAAAGTCATCGGTTTCGTGGAAAATCAAAGGCAGTTCCGTGCAGCCTAAAATCAGCACATTGCAGTCATAGGTCTTCACGAGATACTCGGCACCACGATAGAGGTCATCGTAGCACTCGCCCGTGGTGTAACCGGCTTTAGCGCCTTTGGGGCCATAGATGGCTTTCATAACGCTTTGCTGATGGTCCTCATCGGGCGTATACATCTTCATGCCCATTTTTTCGGCTTTTTTGCTGTAAATGCCGGTAGCAATCGTGCCGCTTGTAGCCATTAAGCCCACGCGGGCGTCATCTCCAAATTTGGCTTTGATTTCATCGAGCATGGTCTGCTGCATATCGATGAAGGGAACGTTGAGGTGGCGAAGCATGCGCGGCAAGAAGGCGTGAGCCGTATTGCACGGGATGATGATGTAATCGCACCCGTCGCGCTCAAGGCGCTTGGCACAGTTATACATGGCAATTGTCGGATCGGGACCACCATTTAACAGGCAAGCGGTGCGGTCATCAATTTGCGGATTTTGTTCAATGACCACTTTGAAGTGTTCCTGGTCATTTTTAGCCGGAGTGGCCTTAACGATTTTGTCATACAGATCAACTGTCGCAGCCGGTCCCAAGCCGCCAATCAAACCGAGTTTAAAGGGCTTTGGCAGTTTTTGAGTGGAGTGTGTGAGGGCTGCCTTGGCAAACACTTCAAAAACGTCCATGACCGGCAAGCCTAGCTTTTGTAACTCTGCTGTATTCAAAGCAAACTGCGTGCAGTTGGGGACAATGACTTCGGCGCCCTTTTCCATCAGGCGGCGGCAGATTTGGCTTAATTCCTGGACGGCTTCATCAGAAGGACCTTCTGCACGAATCTTTTCGCGCAGCTCGTCAAGCGTCTTTTGATCTTCTTCAGAAGCAAAAATCATCTTCATTTGCTTGGAGAGATCACAGGCGCCCGAGGCACATCCTGCAGCGTTTGCAGCATCGAGCACGCCCATCGCAGGGACCTTTTCGCCCATCTGGCTCATCAGGGCTTCTTTCATATCGAGAATCGGCGTTTGGATTTCACGCTGAATTTCATGGATATAAGAGCCGCACTTAAAATCAGGCACGAGGATTAAATCGACGCCCATTTCAGCCAGAAGCTCTGCTTCATTGAAAATAAAGATCTTTCTGTCGCTGACAGCAAAGACAGGATCGGGGTCAATCTTGAAGTTGTCTTCGGTCATGACGATGCTCAAATCATCGTCACCCAAAGACAAAAGCTCGGTTTTCACTTCCATTGCGGCGCGGCGATTCAAACCCGCCACAATGCCGATTGTTTTCTTTTGGCTCATCGATCGTACCTCTCAAACACAAAATAAAATGGACAAGCGCACACACAGAACCCTTCACGGGTTCGATTCTGTTCGCTCCGCTAATTAGAGTGTAATACAATCCCAAGAGTTCAATCGGATTAATTTTTGAAAAATCTCTCAGGCAATTCATGGCAGCTCAAAAAGAAAAAATACTGGTAACGGGCGGGGCGGGTTTTATCGGCTCGCACTTTGTTGATACGGCCTTGGCCAGCGGCTACTCGGTTCTGACGGTAGATAAACTCGACTATTGCGGCAACTTACTCAATCTTGAAGCAGCTCAAAAGAAAAAGTCTCACAAATTTCTTCAGGCCGACGTCGCAGACAGCGCCGCCATGCTGGAAGCTTTTAAAAGCTTTAAACCGCATGCCGTGGTGCATCTGGCCGCACAAACCCATGTGGATCGCTCAATCGATAATCCGCAGACCTTTATTGACAATAATGTCACTGCCACGCAGCGGCTCTTGGAAGTAAGCCGCGAGTATTGGAAAGGCTTAAGGGGCGAGAAAAAAGAGCGCTTTCGCTTTATTTATGTCTCAACCGATGAAGTGTACGGCTCTCTGGGTCCGAATGATGCTCCCTTTACCATTGAGAGCCCCTATCGGCCGACAAGTCCTTATGCGGCAAGTAAAGCCGCCGGCGAAATGATCGCTTTAAGTTACTGGCGCACATTCGGTTTTCCTGTGATTGTCGAGCACGCCTGCAATAATTACGGTCCGCGTCAGTTTCCCGAAAAACTCATTCCTTTGATGATCGACAGGGCACGAAGCGGTATGACGTTACCCGTTTATGGAACTGGACAAAATATACGCGAGTGGATGTACGTCACCGATCACGCAGCAGCGCTTGTGAGCATTTTGCAAAAGGGGGAAGCGGGTCGGATCTATAACATCGGTACCGGTGAGGAGGTCCCGAACATTAAGCTTATTCGGGCATTGTGTACGCTTATGGATGCAGCTTGCCCGGGTCTTTTGCCTTTTGAAGAAGCGATTACTTTGGTGACCGACCGCCCGGGACATGATTTCCGATACGCCATGGATAGTGCAGACAGTCTCAAAGCTTTGGGTTTTGCTCCGAGGGTGCGTTTAATTGAAGGACTGCACAAGACCCTTCAGTGGTATTTGGATAACGACAAATGGCTTGAAAGCGTCAAAGAAGGTGCCTACGCTCAGTGGGTGAAGCGCTATGGGAAGATCAAATGAGAATTGAAAAAAGCGACTTTGAGGGGATTTTGAAAATTTTCCCCGATGTGCATCGGGACAATAGGGGGTTATTTGCTGAACTTTGGCAGGTCACCCGCTATGAAGATTTGTGGCCGGAGTTAACCTTTGTGCAGGATAACTTTTCTGTTTCCAAAAAAGGCACATTAAGAGGACTGCATTTTCAAAAGCGCCACCCGCAGGGAAAATTAATCACGGTGCTCTCGGGTGAAATTTTTGATGTGGCGCTCGATTTAAGAAAAAACTCCCAAACTTTCGGGAGCGTCTTTAGCACGAACCTCTCTTCAGAGGATTTGTGCCAACTTTATATTCCGGAAGGCTTTGCACACGGCTTTTTGACAATCTCAGAAACTGCGAGCGTCTTTTATCGATGCACGGACTTTTACCATCCCGAAGACGAGGGTGCGATTTTGTTTAATGACGCGAATTTAGGGATTCGCTGGCCCGATGTGGGAGAAATCACCGTTTCGGATAAAGACCGACGTGCGATGAGCTTTTTTGAGTGGCGCAAAAGCGTTCTCTAAAGAAAAAATCTTCCTGTTTTTGGCACAATAGTGGCTTTTCTTTTGAAAGTGGCGAATAAGAAAATGGTGAGCTTTATTGACAAATTAAATCCGCAGCAAAAGGCCGCTGTTACGCTGCCCGCAGAAAGCGCGTTGATTTTAGCGGGTGCAGGCTCCGGTAAGACCCGCGTGCTGACCACACGCATTGCCTGGCTCATTGAAGAGCGCATGGCCAGTCCCATGGAAATCCTCGCCGTGACCTTTACCAATAAGGCCGCCAAAGAAATGCTCACCCGTATTCAGGCATCCATTCCCGTGAACACCCGAGGCATGTGGGTGGGCACTTTCCACGGTTTGTGCAATCGGCTCCTTCGCCGCCACTTTAAAGAAGCGGGCCTGCCTCAAACGTTTCAGATTCTGGATCAAACCGATCAGCTCTCGGCCATTAAGCGTTTGATGAAGGCGCACGCCATCAGCCAGGATGAGTATCCGCCCAAAGAGGTGCAGAACTATATCGCCAGCGCTAAGGAAGAAGGGCTACGAGCTAAAGATATGACGGCTGAATTCGGCAAAAAAGAAAATATGGCCAAAATCTATGCTCTGTACGAAGAGCAGTGTAACCGCGAAGGTGTGGCTGATTTTGGTGAATTACTTTTGCGAAGCTACGAGCTTTTAGCCCGAAACGAAATGATTCGGCACCACTATCAAGATCGCTTCCGCTTTATTTTGGTTGATGAATTCCAGGACACCAATCGCCTGCAGTACAAGTGGCTTAAGCTTTTGGGCGGTTTTTCTCCGGCAGGCGTTCGCGAATTTGAAGAAAACTGTGTTTTTGCCGTGGGCGACGATGACCAGTCGATTTACGCTTTCCGAGGCGCTAATGTCGGCAACATGATGGATTTTCAGAGAGACTTTCAGATCCGTCATCTCATTAAACTTGAGCAAAATTACCGCTCTTTCGGCCATATTCTGAACGCTGCCAATGAACTCATTGCGCACAATGATGACCGCCTGGGCAAAGACTTGTGGACAAGTGCCGGAGAAGGCGAACGCATTCGTGTTTTCCGCGCAAGCGACGACCGAGATGAAGCACAGTACTGCGTGCAGGAAATTCGAGAGGCAATGGGGCGCGGCGTCAAAAAGCATGAAATGGCGATTTTGTACCGCTCAAACGCCCAAAGCCGTGTGATTGAACAGGCGCTTGTCGCCTCCGGCATTCCCTATCGCGTCTATGGCGGTCTGCGCTTTTTTGACCGAGCTGAAATTAAGCACGCATTGGCTTATTTGCGCTTAATTGAAAATCCGAAAGACGACACGGCGTTTTTGCGTGTAGTGAATTTCCCGATGAGAGGCATCGGCGCAAAAAGTATGGAGACACTGCAGCAAAAAGCGCTCGCAGCCAATGTAAGCCTCTATGAAGCCGCTCAAGCCTTAGAAGGCGCAGCCGGCACGAAGCTTCGCGCCTTTACGGAAATGATCGATGCGATGCGCTTTGAGTATTCGTGTCTGCCGCTGCCGGAGATGATTGCTGCGGTAGTGGAACGCTCGGGTCTTTCCGAACACTACAAAAAAGAGCGTGAAGGTCAGGAGCGCCTTGAAAACCTGGAAGAACTGCAAAACGCCGCTCAAGCCTACCTCAAGGAAGAAGGCATCAGCATTGATGCCCGAAGCGATGAGGTGGAAGCCGATGGGGCAGAAGATGAGATGACCTCTCTTGCAGGCTTTTTATCGCATGCGGCGCTTGAAGCAGGGGACAACCAGGCTCAAAAGGGCGACGATGCCGTGCAGTTGATGACGGTTCACGCCGCAAAGGGCTTGGAATTTGATGTGGTCTTTATCACGGGTCTTGAAGAGGGGCTTTTCCCGCACGCCAACAGCGCCAATGATCCCAAGGGGATGGCCGAAGAGCGGCGCCTCATGTATGTGGCCATTACTCGCGCGCGCAAAAACCTTCATTTAAGTTTTGCTCTTTCTCGGATGTTGAGGGGCCAGTACATGGATTCGGGTCCGAGTCAGTTCTTAAATGAAATTGATGAAGAGCACCTCTTGTTCCTTTATGACCGCAAGCGCTCAATGGCGATTGAAGATGAAGATCAGTCCTTAAGCTGGTCTGATGGGTATTCTTCCCGCTCCCGTCGATCAAGAGACTATACGGGCGGTTATGGTTCTTCAGGTTACGGGCGCTCAAGATATGGTTCGGGTTCCGGTTATGGCGCAAGATCGGGTTCATACGGTGCCTCAACCGGATTTGCCCGAGCCAAGATGGATCCTGCTGCTCAAAAGATGGCAGCCAAAGCGGAATTTAAGGGCTTTGCGATCGGCAATCGAGTCCGTCATGCCCGATTCGGGGAAGGCTCTGTTGTGGGCCTCACGGGCCTGGGAGACGATGCCCGTATTCGGGTGCAGTTTGATGATGTAGGCACCAAAGAGCTTCTTTTGTCTTTGGCGAAACTAACCAAGCTTTAGTTTTGAGCAAGTGCATTTTCAGGTATGCCACTAGGTGTGGCATACCTGAAATACTCAGAGTCTTTCTTGAGGCTTTCAGAATAGTTTTTCAGAGCCGTTCAATATTTCTTCTGTATCTTTTTGCAAATCTTTTAACGACAAACCTTTAATAAAAATCTGTTTGTTTTGGACAGTCGGATTTTGATCCAAAAAGGCTGAAACTTTATTGGCAAGCAGGTGTGCAGAGTACTTCAGACAATTGCGTTTGATTTCAAAAAAGTAAGCAGAGCTGCTGTCCATGGCAATCAAATCAATTTCGTTCTGACCCCTTCTGTCCCACCAGCGACCTAAGGTTTCGAATCTTTTTGAAGTTCGGAAAAGTTCAAAAAAAAGTTGCTCCAGAGCGCGTCCGGAAAATGTTTCATAACGCTCTAAGAAATTCATTTTCAGAGCATCGTAATTATTCTGGGAGATTAAAGAAGCTTTAGATTGAACAAAAGCAAACCAGAAAGCCAAATATCTGTCTGCGATGAAGTATCTCGCTTTGCGTTCATTTTTGGCAAAAAGAGGGGCCTCTTTAGTAATGAGTTCATACTGTTTTTCCAAGCGTGACAAGGCACCGCTCACACTGATCTCACCCACGATGTTTTGAAGTTCTTCACGTTTTGTAACGCCGGAAGCAATGGCTTGCAAAAGAGTTCGGTTAACGGCTCCTTCGGAGCGAAATTCGTTAGCTAACAGAATTTCTCCGTCCATGATGAATTTAGAGCCTGACTGAAAAATGCTCTCAGCCATTTTCTTTATCGTTGTGGCTCCTCGGTCCATTAAATCTTCAACAAACCAGGGGATGCCGCCTGTGACTGAGTACAATCCGAGCAAATCATCCGGAGAAAAGCGGGGATGGTAATCATTCAAAATTTCTTCTAAAACGGAGATACCGAAAGGTCTGACCTGAATGAAACGGTCCACTCGACCGTACAATGGTTCGCTGTATTCGTTAAAGATGTTTCGCATTGCCGAGGCAATGGATCCGCTCATCATCAAAAAGACTTGTGAGCTCCTTTTGTTAATGTCCCAAACTTTTTGAACTTCTGACCAAAAAGAAGGCTCAATCATATTGAGATCCTGACATTCGTCAATAGCGACATTAATGCGCTGCGTTTTACCTAAAAACAGCAAATATTCAATGACCTGTGATAGTCGTTCGCATTGAGGAGCAAAACTCGTACCCAAAACGGAAGCAATTGTCTGAAGCCAATCTTTAATGAGTGCACCGGGAGCAATTCGGGAAGCAAACAGATAAATAAAAGGAATCCTTTGCTCATCTCGCATGGTTCTTAAAATAAGTTCAGTTTTTCCCACCCGACGTCTTCCGGTAATCACAACAAGGCGAGAAGTTTGAGTAGCAGAGACTAAATAACTTTCTTCGTGCAGAACTTTTTGTTCAAGTTCGCGATCGTAATACTTTTTCATAGCAATTAAATTTGTTCGAGATTAGAACGTTCGTCACTCGAACGTTCGAGATGCGAACATTATACTTTTTTCCTAAAAATTAGGAAAAAAGTTAGCTTCGTATTTTGAGACTAAAAATACGAAAAAAAATCTGCAGAAGCTAGAATAAGACCGTTAGATTTTTGGTTTGAGGCATTTGGATGTTAAAAAAAGACTTTGAAACCTTAAACGGAATGCATTGGTCAATCGGAGCGTTTGATTTTGATATTCCTTTTATTGGTGATACAGAAAAAGCAACGTATATTTTTAATCAAAATCTGGTGGACATTACATGGAATTGCATGAGAACACTAGAGCAGAATCCGTCTACGTTGCCTCAGACCAGAACAATTCTGAACGGAAAGTCAGTTGATGGGCTCGATGTTAATGATCTTCTTCAGGTTAAAAATTACGGCGATGGTGCCAGAGAGCTTGTCCGTTTGTTAAGAGCGGGAGAGTTCGGTGTAAATATCGGGACGGCTTGTGCATTGCATCGGTTTGTTGGTTTTAAGGATGCTTTGGAGTGGGGGACTCTTCGAAATTTAAATACCGGCATCCACGATGTTGAGTATGTGCCGCCATCTTTTGAGAAGCTGCCTTCGCTCGCTGAGAAAGGTTTTGAGTTTTTGACTTCTGAAGTTAAGGATCCTAAGGAACAGGCAGTCGCGGTTTTCTTATTTATGGCCCGAACGCAATTTTTCTTTGATGCAAACAAAAGAACAGCATCATTGATGATGAATGGCTGTCTGATGTTAAACGGATACTGGCCCATTACAGTTTTGAATCAGGAAAGCGTGGAATTTCATCAAAAATTGGGGCAATTTTATGAATCAGGCAACGCTGATGAAATGATGGCTTTCTTTGAGAAAACTGTTAAAAAGCTCTATATACAAAACAAACAACACCGTCCCAATCATTGAGGACTGAAAATTCAGCGCGATCCGCTTAAGTTACTCTGACTTAAGCCTGTCGTTGAGTAGGCCGCTATGTGTTTCTCCTCGAGAAAACTCTTCAAAAAGAAAGCATTTCTTTTCCAACACACGACGGCTCGGTCGTCAATTTTTGTCTGATAATTTGTTCCGGTGACGCTCAGACATCAAAAACAGATAATTTTCATGACTGGTATGAATACCAGTATCTTTTTAAATTCTTGGGATTGACAATATGATCAGAGTTGGTCCCGAGTATAGACAATGAGAACAACATTGCGCGGCCCTCTGACGATGCTCGCAGGGGTGCTGCTTTTTTCCACTAACGGTTTTTGGCAGGCGGTAGCGCCCGAGGGCGCCACACCCTATGTGATCGGTGCCGCGAGACTTCTCATCGGTACGGTTACACTTGCGCTTTGGTGCCTCATTCGTTATCGAAAAATCCATCTCATCGGTTGGCATTGGAAAGCAGTCTTCACATATGCCATCTGTCTTTGGCTCTATCAGATCCTTTTTTTTAACGGCGTGCTCTTAATCGGTGTTGCGATCGGCACAGTCATATCTATTGGCTCAACACCTATTTTTGCAGGACTCATTCAGGCCGTTTTGTTCAAAAATAAACCCGATGGCTTGTGGTACATTGCAACGCTTTTGGCAATCGCCGGCCTGATTCTGGTCAATATGGTTGAAGGAACAGACTTTGCCTGGTACGCGGTTTTCATGCCGCTTTTAGCCGGCCTTTGCTCAGCAATTAACGTAATGGCAGGGCAGTCGGTTTCTCAGACGCATTCCGCTGAAGAAGGCATGGCGCTTGTCATGTTCTTTTCAACGCTATTGATGATTCCGTTTTTTATCCTTTTTCCGACCGATTGGCTTTTTACTTCCCGCGGAGCGCTTTGCGTGGGAATGCTGGGTGTCGTTAACGCCGCTCTTGCCTTTAGTTTGCAGCTCGCGGGCTTTAAAAATACACCGACGCTCATTGCATCAACCTTAACCCTCGGTGAACCGATGGGAGCAGCCTTAATCGGCATTTTCATTTTGGATGAACCTTGTACGTTTGAGAGTGTCTTAGGGATCACCTTAATTTTCCTTTCAATCATTATTTTGGTTTTGGGACCGGAATTGAAGCACCGGATGAGTCAAAAAGGCAGAGCTCATTGAGTTGGAGAACAAAAAAATTCAAAAAGCCCTTGCAATCTGAAAAATCCTCTGTTAATATACGCAACTCGCAACAGGCACGTAGCTCAGTTGGTTAGAGCATCACCTTGACATGGTGGGGGTCGTTGGTTCGAGTCCAATCGTGCCTACCAGTTTCGAAGAAGAAAGGAGTTTTGATAACTCCTTTTTTCGTATCCGGCGACAGCAATTTCTGTTTTCTTCCCGACTTTTTTGTTTTGCGACTTTTCCGGTCAAAAGAGAGTGGAGTCTGCGTTCAATCTTCTGCAAAGGCTTCTTCTCTTGTCTGACGCCACTTAGGTATTAAAGTAGCGGCAAGAAGTGCTACTGCAGTTAAAAGAAGCAAAGCGGAGATGGGGCTAGTGAAAAAGACGCTTGCGTCGCCTCTCGATAAGAGCATCGCCCGGCGCAGGTTTTCTTCCATCATCGGTCCCAGCACAAAACCTAAAATTAAGGGCGCCGGCTCACAGCGCAGCTGATAGAAGATGTAGCCCAGCAGAGCAAAAGCTGCCATTAAGACAATGTCATAAGTGTTGTAATTGATTGAATAGACGCCTATTGCGCAAATTGCCATGATGGCAGGAAACAGAAAGCGATAGGGGATTTTGAGAATCTGTACCCAAAGGCCTGCAAGCGGTAAATTCAAAATCACCAAAAAGAGGTTGCCGATCCACATCGAAACGATGAGTCCCCAAAAAAGATCGGGATTGGTGTGAATGACCTGAGGGCCCGGCGTGATATTCTGAATAATGAGTGCGCCCATTAAAAGCGCCATGACGGCGTTAGACGGGATCCCCAGGGTGAGCATCGGGATAAAGCTTGTCTGAGCGCCTGCGTTATTGGCTGCTTCTGGCGCTGCAACTGCACGAATGTTGCCTTCACCCACTGGGGTTTCTCCTGCCTTTTTAATGCGCTTTTCAATGGTGTAGGCCGCAAAAGAAGAAAGCATGGCACCGCCTCCGGGCAAAAGTCCCATGAGGCTTCCTAATAACGTTCCCCGAGTCATCGCAGGAAGGCTTTCGGTGATGTCTTTTTTTCTTGGCCAGGGAGACGCGACTTTAAGGGTTGAAGGGGAGCCTGCAGCTACCATCGCCTGGAGGTTTTTCAGAATTTCGGCTACACCATAAAAACCCATTGAAATCACGGCAAAGTCAATGCCGTCCTGAAGCGTGAGCGTATCAAGAGTAAAGCGCAATTCTCCCGTATTGATATCCGTGCCGACAAGTCCTAATAAAAGTCCTGTGATCACCATCGCAATAGCTTTGAGGATGTCGCCGTTTGAAAGAGCAACGGCGCCCACTAGGCCCAAAACCATGAGGCTGAAGTATTCCGCCGCACCGAAGTAAAGAGCAACTTCAGAGAGTATGGGACTTGCCAGAGCAATCAAAAGCGTTGCAACGGTGCCCGCTAAAAAACTTGCAATAGCGGCTACGCCCAAAGCGCTTCCTGCTCTGCCGCGTCGGGCTAATTGATGGCCGTCAATGCAGGTAACAAGCGAAGCGGCCTCTCCCGGTATATTCATCAAAATGGCAGTGGTAGAGCCCCCGTATTGGCTGCCGTAGTAGATGCCCGCAAGCATGATGACGGCAGCGGTTGGATCGAGCGCATAGGTAAGCGGCAAAAGAAGTGCAAGCGTTGCCACGGGTCCCAGTCCCGGCAGTACGCCCACAAGGGTGCCGATTAAAACGCCCAGGAAACAGTAGCCGAGGTTAGCTACCGTGAGCGCATTTTGAAAACCGATCAGAAGGTTTGAGAAGAGCTCAGTCATTGCGCCCACCCTTGAGGCCAAAGGCTTACCTCTAAACCGATACCCCAGACAAAAATAATAAGCACGAGTAAATCAACGGCTAAAGTGACCCAAAGCGCTTCTTTCATAGAGCGATTGTCGCTTGCAAAAGAAGAGCAAAAAACCAAAAGGGAGAGTGCAGCTAAAAGCCCTGCCGGTTCTAAAAGAAAAGCAAAGGCTAAAAGAGAAGCTCCAAGGATCGCTACTTTTTTAAAGGAAAAGCGATAGATGATTTCATGCGGCTTTTTGGGGCTTAATGTTCCTTTAACAGAAATGATAAGGCCCAGAAAAATCAGCAGATAGCCCAAAAGTCTCGGGAAATAGCCCGCAGCCATACGAGAAGCCTCTCCCATGGGTAAGTCGCTTGCGTTTAAAACGAAACCCAAGCCGATTAAGGCAAAAAAGAGACCGCCCACGGTATCGCGGGCTAAACGAGCATGAATCATCGAAAAGATTAACTTTTAAGTGACTGAACGAACGATCGGTATTTTACCTGCTCGGCTTCAATCCATTGAGAAAATGCCTGAGGTGATAAAAGTCTTACTTTGCCGCAGGCCGCTTCAAACTGTTTGTGCTTTTGTGCATCAGACAATATTTCGGAGACCTCTTTAAAAAGTGCTTCACGAACAGACATTGGCGTATTTTTAGGAGCCATGAGCCCAAACCAGGTGGAGATGTCCGCGTCAATACCAATTGAGTTTAAGGTCGGGGCGTTGATTTCGGGGAGCGGCTCAGCTACCGTTTGAGCCAAGACTTTGAGTCGCCCGTCGGCAATAGCTCCTCTCGCGTTACCGAAATTATCAAACATGAAGTCGGTTTCGCCGGCGTAAAGCGACAATTGCGCGGCCATGGCGCCCGCGTAGGGAACATGAACGGTTCGTAAGCCTTTTGCACTTAAAAGCGCATTGAGAACGTGGCCTGCTGAGCCCGTGCCGCCGGAGGCACAATTGAGTTTCCCCGGGTGCTTGGCGATGTATTGCATTAAGTCTGAGGCATTTTTGACGCCGAGCCTATCCATTGACTTTTGGGTCATCACAAGTACATTGGGGGCATCGCTCAATAGTGCAACCGGTGCAAAATCATCGGGCTTATAAGGTAAATCATCAAAGAGCAAGGGATTAACGACCAAAGTGGCTAATGCGCCGATCACCAATGTCTGACCGTCTGTCGCAGCATTTCTGACTTCAAGCATTCCTCGAGCGCCGGCCGCTCCTGCACGATTATCGACAATTACACGGCCGTGCTGTGTTTTAAGCCCTTCTGCAACCATCCTTGCCGCGGCATCGAGAGGCCCTCCTGCCGGATAAGGCACGACGATTCTCATCCTTTGCGGTTTGGCAAAAGAAGGCAGGCTCAAAAGAGCTAAAGCAAGAGTAAATGCACGTCGGGAGAGCATCTGTGAGAAAAGTAAACTTCAGTGAGATCCATTTTAGAGATCTTCTTTGAAAAAGTTTGACTAGTGAGGCCAAGTGAAGTAATTTTCAAAATCATCAGTCGAGTTTTTTAGTGATGAACTCATTTGAGAATTTCTTTTCTACTTCGGCGGGAATGCTTTTGAGGCGTTGGGAAGCGGCTCAGATGGATGCGTTGCTTGCTGATTGCCTTGGGGAGAGTGCCTTGCAGTTAGGGGCTCCCTACGGGTCGCTACTGCGAAATGCCTCGCACGAAAGCCGCATATTGGGTACACAGTTGGGAACTGTGACCGCTCAGGACTGCGCGACTTTAAAGCTTAATTTTGAAGCTTTGCCCTTTAGAGAAGATGTTTTCGATTTGGTGGTTTGCGTCCACGCTCTCGAATTCAGTCACAATCCCACACAGTTTTTCAGTGAAGTCTTCCGAGTATTGGCCCCTGAGGGGCGCCTTGTTGTTTTAAGTCTTAATCCTTGGGGCCCGTGGTGGATGCGGAAAAAAGAAAACCTTTTTGATTTTGATTCCCAAACGCATTTCAAACCTTTGGGAGTCTCTGAGGTAAAGGGCTACTGCCAAAAGTACGGCATCATTGATCGGGGGCGCTTTGGCGTGTACTGTCCGTCTTTAAGTGATAATCCTCAGAAGCTCGCCCGCTGGGGGTGGTGTGAAAAAGCAGGGGATCGTTGGTGGCCTGCTCTGGCTAACGCCTATATGTTAAGCATCGTTAAAAGAGAAGAAAAACCGGGACTGATCGGCAAATTGATTCCGAAAACGGGACTGCTGAAAAAAGACTGGGCGGGACAGACAGTCGCTACTCGAAACAGCAGTAGTTAGTTTTAAATTTGAAAATATCTACAGTAGGTTTTGGAAAATTTTCATAACAGAAAGTGGAAAATATTGATACTTTCTACCGGAAAAAGTTAATAGTTCAGAATGATTGTATTAATCGGACGCAGATACTTTCCATCAAGAGGACTTTGCGAACTATTTAGCCTAAGAAAAGAATCAAAGCATTTCCTGCCAACCTATGACAGATTCTGTTGTTAAAATACATCGCTTTAGTACAGTATTGTTTCTCATGGCAAACGTAGAACGTAAATTACACATTTGGACCGACGGAGCCTGTAAGGGCAATCCGGGACCGGGCGGCTGGGGCGCTTATCTCGTCTGGGGCGAAAGAAGTCTAGAGCTTTGCGGAGGCGAAGCACAGACTACCAACAATCAGATGGAGCTCACGGCAGTGATTGAAGCACTCTCTGCTATTAAGCGTCCGGTGCCCATGGTCCTGCATTTAGACAGTCAGTACGTCAAAAACGGTATTTTGGAGTGGATGCCGAACTGGAAGCGTCGCGGCTGGAAAACGGCAGCCGGAAAACCGGTTAAAAATGTTGAGTTGTGGCAGACACTCGATCAGTTGGTGAGTACGCACGATATTGAGTGGCGCTGGGTGAAGGGCCATGCCGGTGAGCCCGGCAATGAAAAAGCCGATGAACTCGCTAACCGCGGCGTGCCCCAAACGAAATAAAAGAGGAAAGCGCAAAAGATGGCTAAAACCTATAACCGACAAGTGGCATTGGATACTGAAACGACCGGTATGGATATCGAAGCGGGCAACCGTCTCATTTCCATCGGCTGCGTGGAAATTGTCGGTCGCTCCATTACAAAGAGAACCTTCTATAAGCTCATTGACCCGGAAAGAGAAGTCGAAGAAGGTGCGGCAAAAGTTCACGGCTACACGTGGGATAAGTTAAAGGGTAAGCCATATTTTGTGGATATCGTTGATGACTTTCTTGCTTTTATTAAGGGCAGTCAGCTCATCATTCACAATGCCGCTTTTGACGTTGCGTACCTTAACATGGAATTGGCTCGCATCGGCAAGGGGCCTGTTACGGATTACTGCGAGGGCGTGCTCGATACACTGCCTTTGGCAAAGTCTCTTCGTCCGGGTCAGCGCGTCAGTTTGGACGCTCTTTGCTCTGCCTACGGCATCAATAATACTGATCGTACGCTTCACGGTGCTTTAATTGACGCTAAGCTTCTCGCTCAAGTCTATTTAGCTATGACCCGAGGGCAGGAGACGCTCGATATCAGTGCCGTGGATATGAAGAGTCTGCCTGCCATGCCCGATGTGAGTAAGCTTCGCGTCGTTAAAGCCAGCACAGAAGAAGAGGCGCTTCACCTCAAAACGCTTGAAGCGATAGACAAAGAAAGTAAGGGCAATTTAGTCTGGAAGACTGAAGATAAAACACAGGCTTTTTATTTTTTAAAAGCGCATTAGGTCAAAGTTTTGTCAAAAACTTTCGGATTTTGTTACAAAAATGTCCCTTTAACACTGTATTAGTCCTGATGCGACCAGGGTAAACCTTAAGGTAACATTAAGCATCAAAAATAACCGGTAGTTAATCTTAAAAATGAATTTAAGATCTGTTTTAGTCATTTCTGCCGTGGCAGCAGTGGTGTTGGCAGGTTGTGGGGATAAAAAAGTTGCGACCGAAAGAGCGCCAATTGAAGTTCAGACATTGACGGCCACACCGACCACGGCTTTCCGATGGGTCGATACATTCGGTCAGACAGAAGGTGCTGAAGAAGTTGAGGTTCGTGCCCAGGTTTCAGGGGTGCTCAGAAAGTTAAATTTCAAGGAGGGCGAGCGGGTTAAAGCCGGTCAAACGCTATTTGAAATTGAAAAAGAACCTTATGAAGCACAACTAAGACAAGCTCGGGCTCAGACTCAGCAGGCTAAAACAGAGCTTGTGAAAGCCCGGCGCGACGCCAAGCGAGCTTCCGAATTAATCAAGGTCAATGCGGTGAGTCGTCAGGAGTATGACGATGCGCAAAGTGCTTTGGCAGTGGCAAAAAGTGCATTGGCTCTCGCGCAAGCTCAGGAGCAAAATGCACAAATTGATCTCTCGCACGCTATGGTGCCCGCTCCCGTTGACGGTATTGCAGGAAAAAGTGAAGTCAATGTTGGCTCACTCATTACGTCCGGAACGACTCTTTTAACCTCTATTACGCAACCTGATACTTTGCGAGTGTCCTTTGCGATTGGTGACAAAGCGCTTGCAGGCGCCAAATTGACTAAAGACAATCTGGTGCGGGTTTTCTATCCTGATTCCAAAGAGTTTTTACCTGCAAAACTCGACTTTATCAGTCAACAAGTCGATGCCTCTCGAGGCACGCTTCGTTTGCGTGCCATTTTGCCTCCGACAGATCGCTTCCTGCCCGGCCAATACGTGCAAGTGCGTCTTATGATGGGTGAGTATAAAAATGCTTATCTCGTTCCCCAAGGGATTGTGCGTCAGAAGTCTGACGGCACCTATGCGGTCTATGTGATGCAGGAGGGCACGGCCAGAGAGCGCAGTGTCACACTGGGCAATTGGGAAGGCAAGGACTGGATTGTGACCGGAGGCCTCAATCCGGGCGATAAAGTCATTACGAACCAAATTTTAAGATTAAGAGAAGGGATTCGTGTGACAGAAAAAACAAACGAAGCGCCCTCTCAGAAAGAGCCTCAGGCCAATGCATCCTAGTCGGAGGATTTGATGCTTTCGCAATTTTGTATCCGCCGACCGATTTTTGCTTCCGTGCTGTCGATTCTGATCGTGCTCGCAGGCTTAGTCTGTGTGCGTATTCTGCCTCTGTCGCAGTACCCTGATATTTCGCCTCCGAGTGTCTCCATTTCAACGAGCTATGAAGGCGCGGACGCCCAGACGCTTGCGCGTACAATTGCGGCTCCCATTGAAGATCAGCTCTCGGGTATTGAAGGGCTTCAGTACTACACGACGTCTCTGCGCTCCAATGGTGACGTGCGTATTTCCTGCACGTTTGAGGTGGGCATTGACCCCAATGACGCCATGCTTGAAATCAATAACCGTGTGAGAACGGCAGAAAGACGGCTGCCTGAAACCGTGCGGCAAAATGGCGTGACGGTCAGAAAGCGCTCTGAAGAAACGCTTTTGATGATGGCGCTCACTTCCCCAGACGGCTCCATGAACCCTACGCAGATGGCCGACTACGCAACGCTTAACATTGTCGACGATTTAAAGCGTATTCCGGGCGTGGGTGACGTAAGTATCTTCGGTAATGTGCAGGGCGCCATGCGTATTTGGTTGAACCCTGACAAGATGGCGCTTTTGGGCGTGACGGTGGGCGACGTTGAAAATGCCGTCGATATCCAAAACCGCCAGTATGCTGCGGGCCGTGTGGGTGCGGCACCTACAACGCCCGAGCAGCAGCTTTTCTATACGGTCACAACCGAAGGGCAGCTTCTGACTGCAGAAGAATTCGGCAACATCACGATTCGCTCGGACGGTCCCGACGGCATTATCCGTTTAAAGGACATTGCCCGAGTGGAAGTGGGTAAACGCAGTTACGACTCTTATAACCTTTTAAACAGTGCTCCGGCCATTACCGTTGCGGTGTATCTGCAAACGGGGGCCAATGCCATGAGTACTGCAGCGCTCGTGAAAGAACGGGTAGCTGAATTAGCTCAGCACTATCCCAAGGGCCGTATTACCCATACCATTACGGACGATACAACGATTTTCGTTTCAGCTTCTTTGCATGAAGTGGCAAAGACTTTGATGGAAGCAGGGCTTTTAGTACTCCTTGTGGTTTATCTTTTTCTTCAGAGTTGGCGTGCCACTTTAATTCCTATGATCGCAGTACCGGTTTCTTTGATCGGCACGATGGTGGGGCTGTGGGCTTTTGACTTTTCTTTGAATACGCTCACGCTTTTTGCCATGACACTGGCTATCGGTATCGTTGTTGACGATGCCATTGTGGTGCTCGAAAATGTTGAACGTATTATGGTTTCCGAAGGTGTTTCGGCAAGAACAGCAGCTAAGCGCGCCATGAAAGAAGTAGCTGGGGCCTTGGTAGCGATTGTGCTCGTACTTTCGGCTGTGTTTGTGCCGGTGGCCTTTTTGGGCGGCATGGCAGGTGAACTTTACCGCCAATTTGCGGTTACGATTACGATTTCTGTGGCTATTTCCGGTTTTGTGGCCCTGACGCTTACTCCGGCGCTTTGCGCAATTTTGCTCAAGCCCCGATCGAAAGATCCGGCTAAATTCTTCCAACGCTTTAATTTGGGCTTAGGGCGCTTTACGAAACTCTTCCAGCGAGCGGTGGGACTGGCGCTGCACCATAGACTCGCAAGCGGCGTCATTCTTCTTGCTGTCATTGTTGCCTGTTGGCAAATGGTGCAGATTACCCCGACCTCTTTTGTCCCTCGTGAGGACCAGGGTGTAGTGCGTTTGAGTCTGTCTTTGCCTGAGGGGGCTTCGCAAACCAGAACGGAAAGAGTTTCTGACGAGCTACAAAAGAAAATGGGTCAAATTGAGGGGGTAGAGTCTGTTTTGACACTAACGGGTTTTGACACTGTAGCCAATGATACGCGTCAGAATGCGGCAACTTTCGTTTTAAAGCTCAAGCTTTGGGATGAAAGACAAAATACTGCTGCTGACGTTGTCAGAATTCTCACGAAGATGGCCGAAGACATCACCGAAGGGCGCGCCACGGCTTCAACGCCTGCTCCGATTAGGGGCTTAGGGTCTTCCGGGGGCTTTTCGGGCTTCTTACAGTCACGCGAAAGTGACGACCCGGTACAGCTGCAACAAGTGGCCGATAACTTTATCAGTGAATTGGAACGCTCGCCTTTACTTACCGGTGTGCGTCATACCGCAATGGCAGAGTCGCCAATGCTGCTTGTTAATGTCGATGAAGCCAAGGCCTTGGCGATGGGTGTCTCCATTTCCGATATTTATGACACGTTGGCAGCTTTTATGGGTAGCACCTACATTAATGACTTTACCCGTAACGGCAAAATTAACCGCGTGATCATGCAAGCCGATACCGAGTATCGGATGAAACCGGAAGATTTAGGACGCTCCTGGGTCCGTAATAGTGCTGGGGAAATGATTCCTATGTCGACACTGGTGTCTTGGCAAAGAACTTCAGGTGCAGAGACAATGTCTCGTATGAATGGATACTTGGCTGCACGCTTTATGGGTGAAGCCAGTCATGGAGTCAGTTCCGGTGAAGCGATTGCTGAAGTAGAAAGAATTGGCAACGAGGTGCTCCCCGAGGGCTATGCTATCGGCTGGACGGGCCAGGCCTTCCAGGAAAAACGACTTGGAGCCTCGGCTTCAACTGCCTTTGTCTTTGGCATTATTGTCGTGTTCCTGATTTTGGCTGCACAGTACGAGCGTTGGTCTTTGCCTATTGCCGTGGTGCTGGCTGTGCCCTTTGCAGCACTCGGAGCGTTGATAGCAACATATTGTCGGGGTCTATCAAACGATATTTACTTTCAGATTGGTCTTTTAGTGCTTGTAGGTTTGTCGGCTAAAAATGCTATTTTGATTGTGGAATTTGCGGCTCAAAAATTAGAGCAAGGTAAAAGCGTATTTGATGCGGCTCTTGAGGCAGCTTCTTTGCGTTTGCGTCCGATTTTGATGACCTCCTTTGCTTTCATCTTGGGTGTAGTGCCTCTTGCCTTGGCAACCGGGCCAGGTGCAGCAGCGCGCCAATCGATGGGAACGGGTGTGCTGGGCGGTATGCTTGTTGCAACCTTCATTGCCATTATCTTTGTACCGGTTTACTTTACCTGGTTTGTTTCTAAGAATCCGGTTCGCCGTGAAGAAGACGATGATGATGAAGGAGCCTCTCCCTTCTTGAGTCATCCTGAAAAGCCTGAAGAGCCTCCGCATTAATGTTTTTTCTAGCCTAATTTAATTAGTCCCCGAGAAGCGATGGTTTCTCGGGGACTGAATTGTCTAAGGCTAATAATTTGTCGTAACAATGTGCTTTTAATAGATTTCAACTATCTGTGTCGGTTGGTTGAAAAGAATCCTAAGTAACTGCGGGCACAACTGTATTAAAAAGAAGATGCCTAACACATCAAGGGATATTTTAAAAATAATCCCAATTTAGCTTTAAGAGAGATTGAGTTGTATTGAAATCAGTTAGAAACTTTGTGCAGAGATACGCAACGATACTAATGGCTAACCTTTTGTTTATTTAATAAAAAAAGGGTGGCGAAAGGATTCGCCACCGGATCATAACGAAGTGTAAAAGTTAATTTTCAGGAGTTATTTCCTCCCACGCTTGACTGTCAAACATTGAGCCTTTGATTTCCCAAAGATGTTCCATCCGGTACTCGTTTGCTGTTTGTCCATCTGGAACGAAAGTCATGCGCACCTCTTTATTGACGCGAATAGGTTTGCGATCAATATCGGCAAGGATAAATTTCATCGTATCTACAATCCCTAAATGATCATCGGAGACGGCAAGCTTTGCATTGGGATCAGCCTGAACGGATTTAATCAGCAACAGTGAGCTTGGTCGTCCGATCTCACCTTTTTCCTGATAGACGTTTGAAAGTTCAGGTACGGTGCCAGAGCTATGATCAGAGACAACGACAATCGTGGAATTGTCAAAAATATTTTCTTTTCGCATCCAATCAAACCAACGGCCAAGAGTTGCAAGCGAGCAGACTTCTGCTGCCATCTGTCCCTCGGGGATACCATCAGCACGTACGCCCGGCGTTTCGCGGTTTAAGAGCCGGCAGGAACCGGGCTCCGTAAACCAGGGGTAGTGGCTTAATTCAGAGTCAATAAATTTGAACGTATTTTTCTCTGCCCGCGTATTAGAGATTTGAGGCAGTAATTCAAAAAGCGCCAAATCACGATAAAGGTTATAGACGAGTGCTGCAGTACTTTCACCCATCAGTCGTTCTATCCAGCGGCCGTCTTTATAAATGAAATTTTTAAGACTCCAAGGCACGGAATTAAAAAGACTTACGGCAATGAGAAAACTATCACTGTTGCCTCGGTCAATTTTGAGGTTGTTTTGAGCTGTATAAAGGCGGACATAGCTTTCACCGATATTACGGATTAAAAGTGGGTCGTGATCGGTGTATTTGGCTAGACGATTTCTTTCAGTCCAGTTGCGTTCATACAAAACTGAATCGTAGCCCTTGCCGAGGCGATTTAAAGTATCGGCAAATCCGCGGTTAATTTTTTCAGCTAAAGTGAGATCTTTTTCTTTATTGAGCTCCCACGGTGTACAGGCTTCACCGCACACAATAGAAGGCAGACTCGTTAAGGTGGACGGTCCTGAAGCCAGTGCCTCTCGGTACCAGGTAAAGCCGCGGTATTGTTTTTGCAGTATCGGATTTTCTGCCATGATGCGATCTAAGTGGCGACCCGCAAAAGCATCTAGCATGACAACAACAACGTTATGGCCGTTTTGACTGAAACCGAAAAGTCTGTCATTGTATTGAGGCAATTCAACCGATTCTTCATTTTCAGTCTCGCGTGACCAAGCCGCTTCACTAGCTTTGAGCATTACGATGGAATTGACCATAGCGCCCACAATGCATAAGACAATGATCATTTTGACCCAGGCGACTTTGCCCGAGCGGATAAGCCAAATAAAGACCAAGCTGAAGACCGTCACCACGGCTATGTCCACCAACACATTCACTGAGCGAGATAAAGGATCCGTATTGGTGATGATAAAAGCCTGAATCGTCCCGACATTTAATGGCAACAAGAAGGCATAAACGGTCATCAATAAAGACACAAAGGCAAGGGTATAGCCAGCACAGGCAGCCCACCCGGTGATTTCAAAGAGCTTAGTGATGCACCACATGACAACACCAGCGATTGCTACACATAAAAGGAGCATTGCCAGTACTTCTTCAATGCGTGAAAAGCCTTCGGGAGCTGTTGTATAGGCTTGAATCGGCAGATAAAAACTCAAAAGAATGACAAGCCATATAGCAGCTGGCGTCAATAACGTTGAGGGCTTACTTTTTCCGGGATAAAGTAGTTCGCTAAAACCTACTTTAAAGTGGGTGATGATCAATGAGACCATGAGAAAAGTAATGCCTGCTGACAACGAGAAATAGTGGCGATTGGCACCGCCGAAATTCCAGCGTCCCCAAACTTTAAATTCGTAGTAAATCAAGAATAAAACCAAAATGAGTGCAATGGGGTGCTTCCAAAGCTTTAGACGGATGGCTTCAAAAATGGCTAAGAGCCCGATCAAAAGAAAAGCATAGTCCGAAGCGGTGCTTAAATTAAGTTTGATTGCATCGCCTAAGAATGTAATTTGGTTGCTACTTAATAATCCGAAAGCCGCAGCCAAAATCCAGAGGTAAAAGAGATAGCCGTCTTTAATCTGGCAAGATGTCCTTGGTTTGGCTTCTTTCTCAGTAAAAGCAAAGAGACGCTCAAAGACCGAAGCGATGAAGCGGCCAAAGCCTAAAAGTTTGAGACTAAAGTGATGTACGAGGTCATAGACAATATTTTTAGCCAAGGAAAAAATATTGTTAAACGTCCAATATAAGACAAGACCAGAAGCAGCGTTATATAAGAGCACCAGAAAGAGTGCGGCCATGCCGTAGAGTTGGTACTTGTCTCGCTTAGAGAGATTTTTTGTATAAATCAGGGCACTTGCGATATTGATGATCGTCATCAATATCGGCATGAAATTAATAGCAAAGTCTCCGATTTTGAAGATTTCATCGGGCTTTGATAAATCTGTCAGGCCCAAGAAAGAAACCCCTTGCAAAGGAGCAAAGTGGCTTAAAAAATGATAGGCCGCAAAGAAAAAAGGAATTTGCAGGAAAAAGCCAATACTGGAGCGCAAAGTCAGAAGCGGAGAGTAGCCTGCCTGACGGTGCATCGTAGTAATCATGGCAAAACGCTCCTGACCTTTATAGGAGCGTTTAATCATTGCTTCTTTGGCTTCAAAGGTTTTGCGAATAGCTCGCTCTTCTTCCTGCCAGGCTTCAGCTTTCATGTAGATGGGCAAAATCACAAAGTTGACGATTAAGCTCATCACAATGATGGCCCAGCCCCATTGCTGGGTTATATCAAAGCCCCAGAGCAAGGCTCTATGCATCCAGTATTCAAGCGGGGCAATAAAAAGGGTATATAAAAAGTCAATCATTTGGATTTTTTCTCCGCTTGGAGGCTTTGAGCTAATTTCATCAGAGCTTCTGCAATGGGCTCGCCCGCACAACCGAAATTAACGACGTTTTTGTTGCGCAGGGCCTCAATTCGACCGGCCAAATCTTCGTGTCGAGATAAAAGGTCTCTGACCGTAGCAGGAATAGATTGTTCCTGACCAGGATAAATTCTGCGTCCGAGGCTGTCTAAGGACTGCATTTCCCAAGCTTCATGGGGAATTTCCCAAGCCTCAAAGCCGTCTTTCATCGGACCGCTTCCTACAGAAATTACGGGTCTTAAGAAAATAAAGGCAAAGTCAAAAATAACGCCCGAGACATCAGAAATCATCAATTGTGCCTGACTTAGACTCTTAAAGCCGTCAGGATTGCGGTCCCATTCAATATTCGTATAACCCTTGAGCTCTTCGGTAAGCTTATCCATGAGCGCTTTATCCGAAATGAAGCTTTGTGGATGAGGGCGCAAAATGACATGGTAACCAGCTTCGGCTAAAAGCTTAGGAATCATCGATCCTGTACGAGTGAGCAGTCCGTTTTTACCCCATGTAGGCGCAATTAAAATTGTGTTCTCATCGGGCTTCATGTCAGGTGTTTTTCTGGCAACCATTCCGTCAAAGTAAGGGCATCCGAGAAGTGGTAAGTCCTTGGGCGCGGTGTGACGCTGGGCTTCCAGAGAGCGCAAACTTTTCACTTGAGCGGGCCCCGCACAGTAAACCGCATCATAGTAGTCAAAGCTATAGAACTTATAAGTGTGGATATCGCCCGCAGCGTGCACGATGTGCACATACTTTTTAACGCCAGCTGAGCGGCGGATTTGAAGCACATCGATGCCAGGAGTGGTAAGCACAAAAACATCAGCTTCTAAAAAGCCAAGCGCTGTATAAGCGGTCTGACCCTTACCGATAAATTTAGCGTGCACCCACTTTTCAAGACCGCTATTAAAGACTGGATCATTTTCATCGCTGGTGAGGTACGTAACGCGTGTTTGTCTTTTTGCCAGTGCTTGCAGTACCGGTTTAAATGTAGACCAGTAGGCGGCCGACTCTGCATAAAAAACAATGGAATTATTCTTTAAATCGTCTTCTTTGCCCTTAATTTTGAAAAAGACTGAGCGCATCATGCCGGGAAGCTTTCTGATTAGAAAGTAGCCGCTGGATGTCAGACCAATCAACACAGAAAGGAGCATACTGCCTGTACCGGGATCCAGGTAGGCCCAGGCGTTAATCGGACAGTAAAGCGCCAGTGCAATGGCAAAAAATTTAAAAAAACGGTCGAGTATTTTCATAAATTATGGAATCAATCTGATCATAATAAAGCGCACAGTCAGAGCCGAGCAAAAAATGAGAGTCGACATGGCTGCCCCTTCGGAAAGAAAGCCACTGTCAATCATCTGAATGGCGGCTACGGCTGCCGGCATCGTTTGCGGAGTATACAAAAAGACAACTGCTGATATGGTTGTCAAAGCCGAGGCAAAGAGATAACAAAATACTTCTCTTAGGCCAGTCCTTGATAGCGGAAGAACAACTCGGTAAAGCGTTTTCCAACGTGAAACCCCTAAACTTAATCCCACGGTTTCATAGCGTGAGTCAATACCCTCCAAGGTATTGACCGCGGTCAGGTGACTTACTGTAAAAAGGTGAATAACGGTATTGAAAATTAAAAGCATCATGGCACCCGCCGTGCCTTCAAAAACGCTAAGCCCAGCAAAACTTAAAGCGAAAGCTAAGCCTAACACCGTTCCAGGAATACAGAGAGGAAAACGAGTAAGTACCTCATAACACTTCGAAAAGAGTGGCGCAATACATAACAATCTTTTTTCAATGAGTGCACCGGCAAAGGCCATTACAGTACCGAAAATAGCCACGCCGGTTGCCAAAATAAAGCTGTTGCCCCATGGACTTAAGCCATAAGTGGAATTTTTAAATTCATAATTGGCCAAGGTAAGCTCAGGCACATAGGGCCAGAAAGTCACAAATGAGCCGTAAATCACGATGGCAATCGTCATGACTTCAAACAGAACAAAACTCCAGGAAAGAATCATTGAGAGAGTGAGCCAGGGTGTTTTGTATCCTTCAAGCGTTTTAGTGGGGGTAAGAGCAGACTTTTTCTTAGAAAAACGTGCCGTGAAATAAAAAGCTGTAGCAGCCGGGGCTAAGAGCCAAAGACTTAAAAAGACAGCTGCTGGCGTATTTTGTGTCCCAATAGCTTGATTGTAAATTTCCGTGGCAAGCATTGGGAAGGGGCCCCCTAAAAGTTTCGGGACACCGAAATCGGTAATGGTCAGTACGAAGGCAATCAAGAAAGCGTTAATCAGAGCGCCTCTAGAGTGAGGGAGTAATAAAGTAAAAAATTGTTTTACTGCCCCTACTGACAAGGAACGTGCTGCATCAAAAAGTTTGGCATCAAAGCGCTCCAGCGCCAACAAGCATTGCATTGTAGAGTGAGGTAGCGTAAAGACAAAAGCTCCCAAGAAAATACCCACTGCGCCGTAAAGGGACGTTTGAAAAATAATGCCATTGTGACCGAACAGATAAATAAGGCCGATCGCAGGCATGACTGAGGGTGCAAAAAGCGCACAAGGAAAAAGCGCTTTCATCAAGTAGGCCTGAGGCCCTCTTAAGGAGACAAGACTATAAGCAATAACAAAACCCGCAATAGAGCTTAAAAGTCCAACGCTGACACCCATCAGCATAGTGTTGATGAAGCTTCGCGTGTTATAGGCAGTGAAGAAATCCGCAAGTGTGGGCGCTTCAAAAAGGGTGAGAGCAAGTTGGGCCATCGGCCAGAAAAGGCCAACAGCTAAAAGGAAAACTAACAGCAGGAAAAGTCCTTGCGCGATACGCTCAAGCCTCATGCTGACTCTCCCCAAGAGCATGAACGAGCCGAAGGGATGCGCACAGCGTAGAGTTTGCCTACTGTGAGGCTGTCGGCCACAGAGTTCGTGCGCGGTATCTGAGCCGTGACTTCAGTTTCAAAGTCATTTAAAAGGAAGCGGGCAATGATAAAGTCACCGGTAAATTCCTGACTTAAAAGTTCAGCCGTAAAGGTTTCTTCTTGACTGAGTGCTTTTTCGGTAGCCTGCATTACTTCAATGTCGGCGTAACGTACTCCGGTGAGCTTTCCGCCGTTAATTTTTTTAGACTGAAAAAGATTCATCCCTCCGACAAAGGTCGCAACAAAAGGTGTTGCTGGTTGATCATAGAGGCGGCTCGGAGTGTCAGCCTGCTCAATTTTTCCGTGATTTAAGATGACGATAAAGTCAGATAGTGCCAAGGCTTCATTTCTATCATGCGTCACCATGACGGTGGTGATTCCAGCCTTTTGCTGAATATCGCGCAATTCACGACCGAGATTGGCCCGATTCGTAGGATCAAGGGCAGAGAGCGGTTCATCCAAAAGTAAAAATTTTGGTTCAATCGCAAGCGCTCTGGCAATGGCCACGCGCTGCTGCTGGCCGCCTGAGAGTTCCTGAGGAAAACGCTTTTCAAGACCTTCCAGGTGGGTGAGAGCGACTAAACGATCAAGTTTTTCTTTTTTCTCTTTTGCGGAAACTTTTCCTGAAAGACCGTAGAGAATATTGTTTTCAACCGTCAGATTCGGAAAAAGGGCATAGTGCTGAAAGACAATTCCAATGCGCCTTTTTTCAATGGCAAGCTCCGTGATATCTTCACCTCGAAAAGAAATTTTCCCGTCAGTAGCAGATTCAAGGCCAGCCAAAATCATCAAAAGTGTGGTTTTCCCGCTTCCTGAAGGACCCAGGATACAGGTAAAGGCCCCTTCGGGGATATTCACGCTGATGTCATTGAGTACTTTAGTTTCGCTAAAGCTTTTAGAAAGGTGCTCAATTTTAAGAAACGGATCCTTCATGACACCCCCTTTATTTGTTTGCAATGGACTGCCAGCGAGAAAGCATCTGTGTTTTATCTGTGCCGGCTTTTTCAAAGTCAATCGGCAAAAAGTGTGAAGACAAGTCACGGCCTTTTTCGGTACTGAATCGATCGATTGCGGCAATGCCGCTAAATGAAGCGGCAATCTTTGCAACGCTTTCTGAGGCACAGAAGTCAAGAAACTTCTCAGCGGATTGCCGGTGACGCGATCCTTTAGGTAAGGCAGAGCCTTCAGCGTCCCAGGCAATCCCTTCTTGCGGTTCAACTGTTTTGACAGGGATTGAAAAACGCATAAAGGGTCTCACAAAGGCTTCAGAAGTCAGTGCGATGGGAATTTCCCCTTGAGCGATCATAGAAGCAGGACGCGCGCCGGAGGCTGTGTAAAAGAGAATATTTTCGTGAAGTTTTTTTACGTACTCCCAGCCTTTTTCTTCTCCGAACCCTTGAATCCAGCCCAAAAGAAACATAAAACCGGTGCTGGAAGCTACGGGACTTGGCATGACAATTTTGCCTCTATAGCGGGGATCCGTCAGGTCTTCCCAGCTCTGGGGAATGGGTAGTTTTGCTTTTTCTAAAAGTTCGGTATTGACGCAAATAGATCCTCCCCAAGCATTAATTCCAAACCAGGAAAAGTCTTTGGCTCTCATGAGAGGATTAATTTCTTCTGCATTTTTGGGTTTGTATGAAGTCAGGACTCCCTCAAGTCTTAGTCTTTCAAGAGCAATCGCTGAAAGACCTAAAATCACATCGGCTTTTGGGTGATCTTTTTCTGCTAAAAGTCGGGCTGTGATCGGGCCGGCGGAATCCCGAATATAGGTAATCTCGATATCGGGGTGCTGAGCTTCGAAAGTATTTTTATAAATAGATAAAAATTCAGGTTCAACTGCCGTATAGACAAGAAGTGGCTCTTTGGCGCAAGCAAAGTTTGCATGTACCATAAAAAAAGCACTGAGTAGTCCGATGAGCCCCTTTTTTAAATGCATCATTCCAGACGGAATTCTTTTTTGATGGATTCAATAAGAAAACGAGCAACTTTGTCGGATGCTTTAGAGGGCTTAGCATCAGTATTCATTTCAATTAAGCTGTCAAGCACTCGCTCTCGCAAAATAGAAGAACTAATGCCTTCCGTGCGGGGATAAATCACCAATTTATCTTTAGGAATGTGGTTGGAGTTATCGGCACCGTGTACGAGATAATCGCACTTTTGCTCAAGCATATATTCGTAAGAAATAAGCCAAGGGCTGGGGACAACCTCCTTGACGTAGCGGATCGATTCGAGTATTTCTTTTCGCTCGTCAAAAGTCAGTTCAGGCGTGTAACCCTTGGTACGCTTGATTTCATCATCTGTTGTCAGAGCAACAACCACATCACCGATTTCTGCGGCTTTTTTCAAAAGACGGATATGACCATGATGAATGAGTGTGGCGGACATGTCCACCATGACACGAGGACGCTTATCTTCTGACATAAAAACTCCAATAACTTTACCCAGAGTCTTTTGTGACTGAGGGCAAAGAGAACAATTCTCAGAAATATAGCCCTTCATTGTAATATTCGTGTCAAATACACGTCAAAAATCTGTCAAGGCGTCATAAAAAAGGAAAAAAGAAGTCAAAGCTCAGTGATATAGAAAAAGCTCCTATTGCTTAGCGCAAAAAAGTTTGTTTCTGCATTCAAGGATGTAATCAATGGTCTCATCAATCGTACTCTCTTGGCCGGTTAAAGGATTGACGTAGTGCGAGTAGGACATGTAGACGATATAAAACATTTCCTCAAGTGTCAGCTTTCTCTTTCTTCTGGAGCATTGCACCTTATCATCAGTCAGTCCCCATCCGGAATAAAAGGGCAGCCCATAAACATGGACTTCCTTTCCGCACATCAAAGCTTCAAATCCGAGTTGAGAGGTTGCGACATAAACCTCATCAACCGTTTCCAAAAGAGTGATCGGATTCACGGGTTCCTGAATAATTTTGACTTCTTTCGGAATAAACTGAATAAAGCCCGAAGCCTCTTTCTTAGTCAGTGTATCGGGGTGAACTTTAAAAATGATTTCGGAGTCAGGATTTTCTCTGACAGCATCCTGAACCATACGCTCAAAAACCGAGTCATCCACACCACCGCAAATGAGAGACATATCACCGTAGCTTTGATCAACAACCAGCACTCGCTTTTTATTGGGCTCTTTAGGGTAATTAAATGTCAGTGGCTGATGGTTATATTTTGAGATTTTGTTATCAACAATTTTTTGAATAATTTTGCGAGCCTGAAGGCAATCATCGTTTGATACAACTTGGGTGTTTAAACGGCCTTCCAGATCGGTTGATACTTCACCGTCATAATAAAACCTTTGCTATCAATACAAAAACTGATGCCGGCGTTAAGACGCGGATCAACTTTAGCTACCCAAGGATACAGGCTCCTGATAAAACCGTCTTCAAACAAAAAGAAAGGCTTATTGAAAATAACTGCTGTCAGCAACAATTTTACGGCTTTTCGACCGAGCCCCCATGTAGCAATCGCTGTAGAAGTGCTGAGCGAAGGGGAGAATTTCAACCATTTTTTTAAATGATCATATTTGGTCCGTCTGAACGGGTCGCTCCAAAAAACATATTCCTGAATGTTTTTAACTGAAAACCTTGCATTATGCTCAAGAATAAGACGGTGAAAGAGCTCGATTTGCGAATGATTCAAACGATTCCTTTTGTCGCTTAACAAAATAATCTTGACGAAACAATTTAAAGCATCTCTGAGCATCTACTTAAACACCTTCTTTATCTGGTTGAGTCTTAGGAATATTAACTCAATTGGCAATTAAATCTAAAGGAGGGAATGATTTTAACAGATTACCGGCTGTTTCGGTAAGTTGTTTTCTATTTATTTTAGCCGGAGTAACGAGCTTTAAGTCTTTCAAATCCTCCGCGGCAAGTTTAATGTTAATCGGTCTCTGGACCTCTTGACCGGCACCTAAAAAGTAGTCTTCAAACTTAAAGTTTTGATCATCGTGAATAGGTGAGTCCTTAACGGTGATCCACTGAGCAGGAATTCCGTACGCTTGAGCAACGATCACACCATGCAGCGATGAAGAGAAGATTGATTCGCAGGATGCCAACTCATCAATAAAGTTTTCTATCTCATGCGGAGTGCTTCTCGCGACACTGATGACCTTGAACAGATCACTGTCAATATTTTTGAGTTGGTTACTTTGTGTATGGTGCAAAACAAGACCAATCTTATGTTTATCAGCCGTCAGAGGCTTAGGCTGATAAAAGCGGGGGATCAGAATAGCGGGATCACCATAAACCCTCGGAACTTTAAATCCGGCTTTTTCGCAGATACTCTCAGTCAGCGGTCCCCGAAGCGCATAGATAATGGATTGTTTAAAGTTTCGTTTGTACCAATTTTGTATGTGCTTATGGAGGCTGTAAATGGGAACTTTCCTAAAGGGATCTCTAGTCAAAGAACCGGATCCCCAAATATGACTCTGACTGAATAATGTTGAAGTGCGGATGAGGCTACCGATTGCAACAAGTTTATCTTTGTCCTTGAAGCTGGCATGTTTAACCTTACAACCAGTTATTTTAGTAATAAGGTAAGGGGAGAGAGTATCTCCAAAATTGGGTACGGCATCCCAAAAACATCAATTAATTGTCTTGCATTGATTTAAAGCTTGGGTAGTCATTTTCTTTTTTAAAATTTCCTGTTTTTTTTTTCTATGGTTAGCTAAGACAGTAAGTTATCCAATTACTTTCAAGTAATTAGAAAAATTCGATAGGTGAAGATAGGTTTTTCAGTAATGCAACAACACTCCATGCAGTAGACGTACTGGACTTAGGATTGGCAGGGTCGGGCCGACCTGCTACGGTTAATTCAGCACGCATAAGGCGATTTTTCATGATGATATGGTGAATATTTTCTGTAGTGTTCGGATCGCTTGTGATTTGAACAGTAGCCTTTTTTAAGGAATCAGCTGCAAGCGCAGCTGCGACAGCAACGTTCACATTTTTTGGGAAACCGTCAATAGCTTCCTGAACTGATCCAGTAAAGACAATCTGCTCACGATCTGCGGGTAATGTTTTACCTTTAAGATAGGGGGCACCTTCGAGACTTTTCGGAGCTTTTCTATTACCGATTTCAATTTGTACATCACCCATTAATGCAAATGTTTGCATTAAATCAAGCGCCCCGATGGCGCCGTTCGGAAGATAAACCTTTCGGTGATTTTTTTGAGCATATTCCGTTAGATTATGACGAAACTCATCATCAGCCAAGGCACCGATGGAGACGATGATTAGATCTGAGCCATGCTCTAAAACTGGCAAAGCATATTCTTTGACAGCGTCGCGTCCTGCAAACTCAACAACGATATCCGGAAAGCCAGATAAAAGTTCATCAATACTGGTGCAGGCATCGGCATCCAAAGTTTGTGCTAAAGCGTTGGCGTGCTCAGGGTTTCTTGCCATGACCGCGATAATACGGTAATCATCCGATAAAAGTTTTTGGGTTTGAGCGCAAAAAATCTTGGCAAGCGCACCGGCACCGATCACAGCAATAGTTTTCATATTAAGATTTCTCCAATCTAGCCGAAATCATGATTGAGTTTAATCTTTTTGAGCCAATAGCTATAGTAAGACGGTAAAAAGGTTTGAACATCAATGCCGTAAGCCTGAGCTAAAGCCTCAGCTATTTTGGGGGCATTCATAAATTCAGGTTTGGTTTCCGGCATACTGTCCACTATCCAAATAAATGAAGCAAGGACGCGACCCAGATCTCGCACAATTCCTTTGAGCGGGGCGTTTGTCAAGTAAATCAGGGCGGAATCGAGATCCCAAAAACCCATTGATGAACCTTGAACGTAGAAATTTGCAAGTTTCATATCTCCATGAGTGATACGAGCATCGTGCAAGCGTCTGAGTAGCTTACCGGCATCAATAAGCAGGTCAAGGGAGTTTGGCTGTTGCTTTAAGACGGAATCTGCCGTTTGAGCATCTTTTAGAGCTTCAGTGATGATGTAAGAGTCCGATATTAACTGCAATGTTCTTCTTTCACCCATTGCAAAAACTTTGGGTGTTCCGATTTCAGCCAGCTGAAGTTTCTTTGCCACTACAGCTGTCCAATAACTCCTTGAAGGTTGAATGAAATAGCGAAACCGTAAACCAAAAGCTTTTTGATGAAAGCGAACGTGTTTTCCAAAAAAAGTTTGATCGTTAACAGTAAATAAGCTTGCCGTTGACTTTTTGGAATGCTTTTGAATATTGCCCTTTTCGATGATTTCATCAATAGTTGAGGCTACAGACAGTAAGTTGTCCTGAAACTGTCCGGCTAAAACATGATAGTCAAGGTTGCCAACGTGGACAGATTTTGTGCCAGAGGCAATGTCTAATAGTTCAGTTAGTTCAGGGCTCCAACGAGTGTACATTTCTTTTAGCTTCCAAACGCTTGTCTTTTATGAAGTTAGTAAAAAATTTCGTCTAACCAGATCGCTTTTTTACCTAATTGACTGGGTTGTAAGTGATCATCATCACGATACCACTCAAGAACATTACATTTGTAGTCCTTACAAATATAATGTTCCGTTTCTATGATAGTTGCCACATCTCCTAAAGCAGCTTTAACTCCATCATTTCCTTTTTTCCATAGGCCTTGGTCATCGTAACTTACGAAATAATTTTTCATATCCGGATTAAATCTATTGAAGTGTCTCATAGGGTCAAAATTTCCCTGTGCTCCACCAATACCCTCATCCCAAGGCGGGTCCAGTACAACGTAAGCTTGTAAATCCTTGCGTTTTAAGAGAACTCGTTTGAAATTTTTAACTCCCTCTTGGAAATAATCTTTGTCGTAATTAGAGCCCCACTTATTGAAAATTACAACTTTTTTAACTTGAGGGTCTTCAAGCAGTTTGTAAAAAACTTTAGCTGCTTTCTGACATTTTTCTTTTCCACCTTGGTACAGAACAAAGCAACCTGAAGTATGGATCATTGCGGCAGGCTTAGCGAATTTTTTGGAAAGCACTTCCATTCGGTAGTAGTACTGATTAGCATGAGAGTCGCCAGCGAAAACGATTTCAGGTATTCCGGAAACAATACCGTAAACGTCAACATTTTCAATACTGATTTTGGGTTGTTTTGACCAATCAATAACTTCACGGATTCGGGTGAGCTCCGGGAATTCGTGATTGATGGAGCGGTTAGGCAAACCTTCTGTTTTTCTTAAAACGTACCCGAAAGAAGAAGGCAAAATTAAGGCTATTAATAACAAAACCGCAACCGGAACTTTGAATTTTCCAATAGAAAGCTTAAATGTAGAACGCCTGATGGGATTTTCCACGTAGTAGTAAACAACAGTGGCCAAAACGAAAGATAAGGCAATGGCTAACAAAGTATATTGATAGGCAGGCGATGGTAAGCAAATATATAAGAAAGACAGTAAAGGCCAGTGCCACAGATACAACGAGTAACTGATCAGCCCGATGAAGATCATCGGAGACCATCCAAGAAGATATTTATTGATCAAAGCATCAGGATGAGCAGAAATTAATAAAACAGCTCCCAGAACCGGCAAAAGCGTTATGGCTCCCGGATGTGACCAGGAGGGGTCGTAAAAAAACATTAAACCTAAAGTGACTATCAATCCAATGATTGAAATCACATGACGAAGTCCTAACGTAAGTTTTTTAGGATCAAAGAGCTGAAAAGTTTCTAAATAAGCAAGAACGATGCCGGCCCCTAATTCCCAAAATCGTGTTAAAGGAAAATAGAAAGCGAAATTTTTATCAGTAACAACTAAACAGGCAGCTAAAGAGGCGATAGTAATACTGAAAACTAAGATACCCATCAACCGGATGGATTTCGCCAATTTCCACATTAGAACACAAATAATGGGAAATACGATATAGAACTGTTCCTCAATAGCCAGACTCCAAAGATGCAGGAGCGGCTTTCTGATTGCGTCTTCAGTAAAGTAATCAATTTCACTCAGAAGGCGGAAGTTTTCAATAAAGACAGCACTGGAATATACGTGTCGGCCTAAATTGTTATAGTCATCTTCAAACAGCAGGAAGTATCCGGCAATTAATACAAACGATAAAAGAAGGAATAAATTCGGAATAATTCTTTTAATTCGCTTGGAATAGAACTCTAAATAGCTGAAAGTTCCCCGGTAGATATTTCTGAAAATGATCCCGGAAATCAAATAACCGGAAATGACAAAGAAAATATCTACTCCGAAAAAGCCTCCCGGAATAAGAGAGGGGAATCCGTGATAAAAAATCACCGGCAATACCGCTAAAGCACGCAAACCGGTGATGTCATTGCGCCAAAGATGGTCACTTTTATAGGTTGAGTGATTTGAAGCCATGACCGAATAATTAATGTTTTATAAACCTCTAATTATTTCAGTTAATTCTTTTCTTGAAAAGAAATCCAGTAGGGAGTGTGGTCACTGGGTTTAGTCCACTTTCTTGGCGCTCTGTCAATATCGACCGCTTGAATAGAATTTTTTAACGCATCAGAGACCAAAATGTGATCAATTCTTAATCCATGATTTTTTGGGAATCCAAGCATTCTATAGTCCCACCACGTATAGCGTTTCTCGGGCTGATCAAAAAGTCTGAAGGAGTCATTTAAGCCTAAGGAAAGCAAATTCTGAAAGGCTTGACGCTCTTGCGGAGAGACAAGAATATTACCTTCCCAACCCTTGGGATCCCAGACATCTCTATCATCAGGCGCAATATTAAAGTCTCCTAACAAGGCTAAATTCGGATATTTCTTCAGTTCTGACTTAAGCCATTGTGTGAGCGCTTCTAACCATGCTAATTTATAGTCGTATTTTTCAGAGCCCACTTCAGAGCCGTTAGGAAAATAACCGCAGACAATCCTCAAATCTTCTGAACCAGACTTAAAAGTTGCTGCAATTAAACGCTTTTGCTCATCGGGAAATGAAGGGATGTTTTTTTGAACTTCCAAGGGCTCCGAAATTATGTCTTTGCGATAAAGAATCGCCACACCGTTATAAGTCTTTTGTCCCGACCATATTGCTCCATAGCCTTCATGTTCAAGGGCTTCAATCGGAAAGGCATCATCGGTCATTTTCAGCTCTTGAAGGCACAGAATATCTGTTTCAGAGAGCTTTAGCCATTCCAAAACATGAGGCAGTCTCATTTTGAGGGAATTAACATTCCAGGTGGCGATTTTCATTACAGAATCCTCTACTTAGCAATGGGTTTAATTCCGCTATGACGCAAAAGTGCATCAATTTTTGGAGCTCTTCCACGGAAAGCGATAAAAGAATCCATTGCAGGGCGAGAGCTACCAACTGCTAACACTTCGTCAAGCCACTTTTTGCCTGTCTGTGAATTTAAAACACCGGTCTCTTCAAATAAAGAGAAAGCATCACTGCTTAAAACCTCAGCCCATTTGTAACTGTAGTAGCCTGCAGCGTAGCCGCCAGCAAAAATATGGCTAAAAGAGTTGGGGAAGCGGTTGTAGTCGGGTTGATGGGTAACAGCCACTTCTTTACGTACTTTGAGTAAAAGACTTTGGATTGAGTCTTTGGCTGGATCAAATTCAGTGTGAAGCAACATGTCAAAGAGACCAAATTCCAATTGGCGAACCATTGCCATCGCACTTTGGAAGTTCTTAGCGGCGAGCATTTTGTCATACAAAGAACGAGGAAGCTTTTCGCCGGTTTGAACATGTGAGGTTAGATTTTCAATGACAGTCCAGTCCCAAGCAAAGTTTTCCATAAATTGGCTCGGGCACTCAACTGCATCCCATTCGACTCCGTTAATGCCGCTTGCTGCAGGCTCCTCAATGCGGCTTAGCATATGGTGCAGACCGTGCCCGAATTCATGAAAAAGTGTTAGTACATCATCATGAGTAAGGAGCGCTGGCTTATCACCAACAGGTTTTGCAAAGTTGCAGACTAGGTAAGCGACTGGAGTCTGCAATTTTCCATAAAGGCGATTTCGCGTTCGGTCATTATCCATCCAGGCGCCGCCTCGTTTGTTGGGTCTTGCATAAAGATCCATGTAGAACTGTGCAATCTTTTCACCTTGTGCATTTTCAATGCGAAAGAACTTAACGTCAGGGTGCCAAACTGGTGCGTTATCTTTCACAATGCGGATATTAAAAAGCGTTTGCACTAGTCCGAAAAGTCCTTTAAAAACGGCAGGTAATGTGAAATATTGCTTGACCTCTTGATCAGAGAATGCATATTGAGCTTCACGAAGCTTTTCACTGGCGTAGGGCAAGTCCCAGCTTTGAGGATCATCAATACCGAGTTTTTCTTTAGCAAAGGTTTTCACTTCTACCATATCAGCTTTAGCTTGAGGCAAACTCTTTTGAGCAAGATCTCTAAGAAAACTTACGACTTCTTGAGGGCTCTTAGCCATCTTCGTTGCTAAGGACACCTCTCCGTAGTTGCGATAGCCCAACAATGAGGCTTCCTTGGCACGCAACTCAACGATGCGGTTCATCACATCGTTATTGTTAAATTTTCCTTCAAAATCTAATTCTGAGGCACGCGTAACATACGCGTGATAGAGCGTTTCGCGCAGCTTTCGATTGTCTGCGTACTGTAAGACCGCTAAATAATGAGGAATTTGAAGGGTTATGCGGTAGCCTTTTTGATCGGCAGCTTCGGCTGTTTCCTTAAAAGAAGCGATGTCATCTGCGGGGATGCCGGCTAATTCTTTTTCATCTTCAACTAAAAGGCCGTAGGCGTTTGTTGCATCAAGGAGATTTTCTGAAAATTTTTGACTTTCTTGTGCAAGACTTTCTTTGACAGTTTTGAGTTCTGCTTTTTTGTCTTTGGGCAAGAAAGCACCGGCAAGCTTAAAGTCAATCAACTCTTCATTGACAATACGCTGGCGGACTGCAGAAAGGTTTTTAAACTCTTCACTTTCTCTAATAGCCTTATATTTTTGAGAAAGATTACTTTGGGAAAGCCCAATCCAAAATTGAGTAACAATAGGAAGCGCTTCGTTATAAGCCTTTCTTAATTCAGGCTCATCACAAACACTCATCAAATGGCTTACAGCACCCCATGCACGAGATAAAGTAAGTGTTTTCTTTTCTAAAGGTGTAATGACATCTTCCCAGGTGGGAGGAGTGGATTCCTTTGTGACGTTGTCAAGCACTGCTTGAGCCTCAGCAATTAAGGTTTTCATGCCGGGGACAACATGTTCAGGTTTAATAGAAGGAAAATCAATAAGATCGTTTAGAGTTAAAAGAGGATTCATATCATTTACTCGTTAATTAAACAGGACAATATTACGAAATAAAAACTGTTTGTGTAAATTGTTGGATAACATTAAGTGGGATTTTTAAGTTTGGGTGAGCAATCGAAATTGATAAAATCACGAATGATTTAATTTTCACTGTGTTTGGAGATCTCAAATGGGGTTTATAAGAAAATTTTTCAGAAAATATATATGGTTGCCGCTTTTTGTTTCTTATATTCTCAAAAAAATGCCTGCGATAAGGACCTTAGGAGCATTGGAGACCGTTGTTTATTTACAAAATAACGATTGTTCATGCGTTAGATTCGGTGACGGAGAGTTTGCGATTCTTACTGGAAAAGGTAACCCTGGATTTCAAAAAGCCTCAGATCAATTACGAGAAAAGATGGAATGGGTACTGAAAACTCAGCAAAAGAATTTATTGGTATGTATCACAGGAGTAAATAATTGTCATAATTTGGATATTTATACCGATCGTGCCAAATATCACTTTAGAAATATTATGGCAATGTTTTACAAGTATTTTTTAAAAACTCTTAAAGAAAATGCTTTGTATGGTGATTGTCAGTTTACCCGTCCCTACATGGATACTTTGAATAGAGAATATGCGGAAAAAATTTTTGATGAAATTAAAGAATTATTCAGAAATAAAAAAATTATTCTTATTGAAGGAGAAAAAACTCGATTTGGTGTTGGTAATGATCTATTGCAGGGGGCAGAATCAATTAAAAGAGTGTTAGCTCCCTCTGTTAATGCCTTTGATAAATACGATCAGATTTTGCAAAAAGCATTAGAGATTGCATCGGTAGAGAAAAACAATACTATTGATTTTCGGGGGGAGGTATTGCTTTTATTAGCTCTTGGACCCACTGCCAAACCTTTAGTATTGGATTTAACTAATGCTGGCTACCGTGCTATTGATATCGGTCATTTGGATATTGAATATGAATGGTACTTAAGAGGGGCTAAGAAAAAAGTTTCTATCCCTGGGAAATATGTCAATGAGGCTAAAGACGGGAAGGAATGGAGTGAAAATCCTGAGTTTGATTTCGCTCAATACAATAGAGAAGTTGTTGCCAGAATTTGAAAATAAACAAGTTTATGAATCCGCAATTTATCCACCTTCGTATGCATTCTGAGTATTCCGTTACAGATAGTACGGTAAGACTCGACTCAGCTATTAAGAAAGTAAAAGAACAGGGGGTAGGAGCCCTCGGTTTAACTGATTTAAATAATATTTTCGGGGGACTCATTTTTTATACCCATGCTCGTAAAGCCGGTGTTAAGGCTTTAATGGGGTGCGACCTAGTTATTCAGAATGAAGCTGATAGAGAAAAGCCCTTCAGGATGGCTGTCATTTGTCAGAATCATGACGGTTATAAAAATCTTTGTGAAATTTTGACCCACGCTTGGCTTAAAAATCAGTATATGGGGCGCGGTGAAACAAAGATGGAGTGGCTTTTTAAGCACCATGAGGGGCTAATTTTTCTTTCTGGCGGTCCCGAAGGTCAAATTGCCCAGCTGTGTTTGGCTGGGAAAAAAGATGAGGCTATTTCTTTAGCCACGAAGATGAAAGAGGCCTGGGGAGATCGCTTTTTTCTAGAGTTGCAACGGGCTGGACGTTCCTCAGATGAAGCAGTCGTTCGTTATCACTTAAGCATTGCGGATGAGTGCGATATTCCGGTAGTTGCAACCCATCCGATTCAGTTTTTAGAGCCTCAGGATTTTGATGCTCATGATATTCGTGTTTGTATTGCTCGGGGTGAAGTTTTAGCTGACAAGTCAAGGTCTAAGTTCTATTCTCCAGAACAGTACTTTAAAAGTCCTGAGGAGATGATCAGTCTTTTTGCGGATGTGCCTTCGGCTATTGCAAACACTGTTGAAATTGCTAAGCGTTGCAATTTGGAAGGTGTTTTAAGTAAACCGCAGCTTCCGCTTTTCCCGACCCCTGACGGGATGAGTTTGGATGATTACATTGATCAGCTCTCCCATGAGGGCTTGGAACAACGTTTAGAGTTCCTTTACCCAGATAAAGAGCAACGAGAAAAAGAACGTCCCCGCTATGAGGAACGACTTCAGTTTGAACTCGGCATCATTAAAAAAATGGGCTTCCCGGGTTATTTCTTAATCGTGCAGGACTTTATTAACTGGTCTAAACGCAATGGCGTTGCAGTGGGGCCTGGGCGCGGTTCTGGTGCGGGTTCCCTTGTTGCATATTCGCTGCGCATTACGGATATGGATCCGTTGCGTTACGACTTACTTTTCGAACGTTTCTTAAATCCAGAACGTGTGTCCATGCCAGACTTTGACGTGGACTTCTGTCAGTACAACCGTCAGCGCACAATCAATTATGTGAAATCTCGCTACGGTGAAGATGCCGTTAGCCAAATTGCAACCTTTGGTACGATGGGAGCAAAGGGAGTCGTACGTGATGTGGGACGCGTTCTGGGCATTAGTTACAGCCTTTGTGATAAGGTCTCGCGCCTAATTCCTGCGCAACCCGGAAAGAGCGTCACCTTAGCTGAGGCTGTTAAAACTGTTCCAGATTTGAAAGATCTTATCGAAAAGGACGAAACGGTTGCACAACTTGTTGATAAGGCCTTACCTCTTGAAGGGCTTGTTCGTAATTTAGGGATGCACGCCGGTGGTGTTTTAATTGCACCGGGGAAATTGACAGACTTCTGTCCTCTTTATTCCCAAGACGAAAACCCCGATAATGTGATCAGTCAATTTGACAAAAAAGACGTGGAAAATGTGGGTTTGGTGAAGTTCGACTTTTTGGGTCTGACAACACTGACTATCCTTGAATTTGCCATGCGCTTTATTCGTCAATTGGATCCAAAAACAACCCTGCGTCTTGAAGCGATTCCTATTGATGATCCAGAAACCTATCAGCTTTTCCAAACCGGTAACACGAGTGCCGTCTTCCAATTTGAAAGTGACGGTATGCGCAAGCTACTTCGTGACGCAAGACCGGACTGTCTGGAAGACCTCATTGCCTTAAACGCTTTGTATCGTCCCGGACCGATGGATCTGATTCCGGAATATATTGCTTGCAAGCACGGAGAAAAGGAAGTTCATTATCCGGATCCTCGTCTTGAGCCTGTCTTGAAAGAAACCTACGGTATTATGGTTTATCAGGAACAGGTGATGCGTGTGGCTCAGATCATCGGTGGCTACTCACTGGGTGGCGCTGATTTGCTGCGCCGCGCCATGGGTAAGAAGCAAGTCGATGAAATGAAAAGACAGCGCGCAGTTTTTGTCAAAGGCGCTGTTGAAAGGGGAATGGCCGAGGATAAAGCCGGAGACCTTTTTGACTTAATGGAAAAGTTTGCGGGTTATGGCTTTAATAAATCTCACGCTTGTGCTTACTCTTACGTTGCTTACCAAACAGCCTATTTGAAAGTGCACTATCCCGCGCCTTTTATGGCTGCCAATATGTGTTTGGTGATGGATTCAGGTGAAAAGTTAAGGCATCTGATTGATGACTGTTTTGCCAATGACATTTCGGTACTGCCTCCTGATATCAATAAGAGCGACTGGGAATTTGTACCGACTTCGATGCATGAAATTCGCTATGGCTTAGGAGGCATTAAAGGTATTCCTAAAGATGCAGCAGAGGCGATTGTAAACGAACGCGATGCGCACGGCCCCTATAAAGATCTTTTTGATCTGGTCAGCCGTGTTGATCGAACAAATTTCTCCAAGCGCACACTTTTATCCTTTATTCAAGCGGGTGTTTTTGATAGTCTAGAGCCTAATCGCGCAAAGCTTGCCGCCAATATCGATAATGCGATTGCATTGAGTGAAAGTGAGTCTTCTAACGCTGGGCAGGAAAGCCTTTTTTCTGATGTCATGGATGAGGTTCAGCCTGAATATATTGACGCGGAACCTTGGAGTGCTCATAAGGAGTTAATCGGAGAGCGTGACGTGATGGGGTGCGTGTTCAGGGGTCACTTTTATGGCGGCGTTCAGGAAGAGGCAGCCGCATTGCATCCGACACCTATTATCAATGTTAAGCCTTCGCCTAAGAGTGTGAAACGCCGTGCGCCATCAATTCAAGTTGCGGGTATTGCTTCCAATATTAGGCAAAGCTTCAATAAAGAAGGCCGCCTAATGGGTAGTTTCACTTTGGATGATGGAACGGCAACAATTTCGGTAACTTGCTTTGGAGACGATTGGCTACTTTACCGTAATATCGTTAAAAGTGATGAACTCGTCTTTGTGCGAGGTGGTGCCAGAGAAGATAATTTTTCTGCGTCTGGCGTCAGCATTTCTGCGCGATCAATTGAAGTTCCAGCAACGATTCGTGCAAAAAATGGCACGGTATTGCAGATTGAATTAACGGATCCTAACTTTGATTTTGATCTATTGAAGACATTCCTTGAAGATCATCGACCTGATGTTGACGATGCTGGGTGTCGGGTAGCAATTAAAGTCATGGACAAGGGACTGAAGGCATCCTTTGTGTTATCAAAAGATTGGGAAGTTTACTTAGATCAAACTTTACTAGATACACTTCGGGAAATCCCTGGTATAATGTACCACTTAGTCGATAAAAAGACGCAATAAAAATAAAAATTATGAGGATGCCCAAAATGATTGAATTACCGAAGGAGTCTTCTGATCCTTCGGTGGTTGGCGTTGGCCACCATCGAATCTGCTACATTGATCCGGAAGATAGTCACAAATGTATAAAAGTCATCTACAGTCCGTCAAAACATGCATCAGAGGAAGTGCGTCGGGAAGTTGCTTACTATAGGCGTTTACAAAAATCTTTGAAAGACTGGTCAGGAATACCAAAATATTACGGGGAAGTCGAGACCAATTTAGGAACTGGTTACGTCTATGATCGAATTATTGATTTTGATGGTAAGCCTTCGCAAACAATGCAGGAGCGCTATCAGGATTTAAAAGAACCATGGCAGCGTGAAGAGATGACCGCGTTGGTGAGAAAGTTAGAAGAGTATTTGACTAATAACCACATCGTAACAATGTCGCTGAAGCCGTTTAACATCCTGTGTCATCGTATTAGTGAAACAGAAATTGAGCCTGTGATTTGCGACAATATCGGAACTGCTTCGTTTATCCCTATTGAACTTGTTTGTCCGTGGTTTGCTAGAAATAGAGAAAAGAGAATGATAAAGAAGATGCAGAAGCTTGTTCTGCCGGCCTCCTAATTACGAGAGTACAGAATTGATTACTCCCAGAAAGAATCAGCTCTTGTCGTTGTTTTTGTTTTACTTAAGCGTTGTTTGGCATAGAGGCAAGCCGCTTGTTTTCCTAAAAGATACGGAAGAGCCAAACGAATAGGAACTTGACTTAAGTGACCGAGAAGTACCTTTCTAAAACAATTAAAAGCACTGGTTTGATTTTGGGTGAGCAATAACTGTATCAATCTTAATAAACAAAGAAAGCGTGCATGGTCAAGCATTCGATATTCATCAGAGTCTTTTGCAAATTCTCGTAAGGAACGACGTTGAAATTGATAGAGAGAAAACAAGCGGGAGCTTCTATTGGAGTTCATTAAACTGGAGAGGCGTTGGCGATAGCAGTAAAGTTTTTCATGAATCGAAATGATCAGGGTGTCTGATTTGAATGTGCGATAGACACGAAGAAGAAATTCCTCGTCCTCATAGTAGCTCATACTTTCGTTGAACGTAATGTCCTTAATAAGAGATTTTTTAAAGACTCTGAGCCAGACATAGCCACCTGTATAGTGCGAAGATTTGTCTGATTTATCAAAAATTGAGCGAAAGAAGTCAAATTGCTTCTGAGGCAGTTTCTCACAGTTTGGAGTTGAGGCTTGCAGTTGGTTTCTATTTTTATAAAGTTTTTGGTATCGAAAAGTGACAATATCCGGAAGCGTCTTTTCAATGACGTTAAATAATGTCATTAGAGCATCTGGAGCAATCAGGTCATCTGCATCAACCATCCATATATAATCGCCGCTTGCTTTCTGAATGGCAGAGTTTCTGGCAGCAGACACTCCCTTATTTTCAGAGTTGATGACAACAATTCGTTGATCTTTATCTGCATATTTTTGAAGAATCTCTGCGCTTTGATCTGTTGATCCGTCGTTGACGGCTATGACTTCAAAGTTGATGTAACTTTGTGAGCAGATGGAGTCTAAGCAGAACGAAAGATAGCGATCAACGTTGTAGACGGGGATCAAAATTGAAAATTTGATGTCTGTCATGGCAGAGGCTTCCGGCTAGTTTCTTTATGTATATCAAATGTGTGAGTAACTTTCAATAATCAACATTTGACTGACGTGTTTTGAGAAGCATTCTGAGCTTTTTTCTGGAGATCTTCATTGTAATAACGTCTGAATTTATTCCATTGGCGTTCTATTTTTTTGGCTCCTAAAAAAGGAATAAAGTTCGGAAGCGGTATGAACTCCGGCGTACCGTAACCATCAAAAATCATAATTTTGAAAGGTTTATCGTGATACGTTAACACCAAAATATTGGTGGTTCTCATATCGCTTACGATGATATTGAGCCGGAGCATTTCCTCTCTGAGGTTTTCAAGCAGTTGCTCCAATTTCACCATTTGTTCTTCAGAAGCGTTAAGGACAAAATCCCGCAGAGTTTGGGTTTTGATTTCTTCAGTGTTTCTTACGCACTCCTGCTCCAGGATGAAAGAGTCCTCGGTCTCATAAAGCCCGATAAATTTGGGCATAAAAGAGGGGGAGATGTTTTTCTTTTGGAGATATTTAAAGTACGCCCCTTCTCTTATCGTTTGCTTTGAGTGTTCTTTCCGGCTGACTTTAAAGCAGGTATTGGGATTATCCATGTTTTCATAACAGGCTCTTTCCATACCTTTGCCGATGAGCTTTCCGAAATGAAATTCCGTCATCATAACCCCTTGCGAATCGTACGTTCGCGGATTTTGTCAGCTTTAGTCTGAGCAGTTTCAATGAGTTCTTTCTCGTCTGCAAAGATCTGTTTGAGCTTCTTATTTGGGAAATAAACTTTCAAAAAACGCAAATAGTCCGAGGGCTTAAGACCGATATCCAGGCAAGAATAATAAAGCGCAATCAGATCCTTATTTCTCCAACGAAGGGGAACAGCATCGCGAATTTGGGCTCTGTGTAAGTCAATCACGGAGAGCTTGAAATCAGTTGTGTCCGTAAAAGGCAGTTGCAAAAGGAAGTGGCAAATGTAGCAATCTCTGTGATTAATACCCAATCGGTGCATTTCACGCACCATAAAGGCTACACGGGTAATCAATGCTTTCTTGATACTGTAGGCAGGGGGATTCTTCGCCCAATCTGCGCAGTAATCTTCCAAGCTGATCGTAGGAGAAAGGTCCTCAGTGACAATAAAGGATGTCTGACGAACAGGGTTGAGTCCTTTTTCACCGTAGGCAACACCTACCATCGTATCAATGCCGGCAGCATTGAGTTTTTCAATGGCTTCCCATTCATTTCTGGCACCGAACACCGGCATTCTGAAAGAGAAAATGTTTTTAAAAAACTCTCCATAGGTAATCCCATGATGCAGTTTTAAGTAAAAACTTTTTCCCTCAACCTCAAAACGTATTGTCTTACGGGTTGCTACGGATCGATAAACCTCACCGGAAAGTTTTTCAACTTCTTCAAAAGCATCTTTGTCTTTCCAGAGATGGTCAAAAGGCGCTCTCAGTATCAACATAACTTTATTCCAGAATAATATCCGCAGCTTTTTCGGGTAATGAGTAAAGGTCCTGAGAATCGGCGTAGTGACAAGCGTTATTTCGCCATTTCTGCAGTAATTCCCGATCAAGACTCTTTAACAGATAATCGTTGAATTGTGCCTGATTATAAGGGCTTGTTAAAACAAAACCGGTTTCAGCATCTTTGACATAAGGCGCATAACCGCAGACATCCGTAACGATTTCAGGCAATCCGCCTACTAAAGCCTCGAGGATTGCAGTACCGGTATTTTCTGACCGTGCAGGGTGCAGAAGCAGATCACTTCCGGCAATAAAGTTCGGAACATCATCTCGGCCGCCCCAGAAGCGAACTTGTTTACTGACACCCAGCTCCTGAGCACGTTTCTCAAAAGGACCTTCTTTATCCAGACCGATGACATACAGGTAAGTACGGCTTCGCAGCTCTTGTGGCAATGAAGCCAAGGCTTCGATAGAGCGGTCAACCCCTTTTCGTTTGAAGTCTGAACCGATAGCTAATAGCACAAAATCGTCATCGGTGAGTTGATGCTCTGACCTAAATTTTTCGCGGGCGTTAATAGGAAAGTTTGAATACTTTCTGTCCGCAGAAATACCGGGAGGCAGCAGATAGAAACGATCATCCTCCGTTTGATAATGCTTTTGAAAATCTCTCTTTTGGTTCGGCGTAATGATCATCAGTTTTGTCTTAAGACCTCTGCCGACAGTCAGTTTTTCAAATTCTGTGTAGTGCTTATAACGACCGGATAACTTGTAGAAAAAGTTTTTGTCTTGAGTCTTTTCTAAAAAGCAGACATCCGCACCGTAGTAAACATCCAGATTGGGCATTTTGTTAAAGCCCACCACTTTGTCAACCGGGTGGTCTTTCAAATGATTCTGAACCCAGTTGTAATATTGAGCGTTTTTTGAATGATTGCCGAATGCAGAGGTGGGAACGAAAACAATATCGAGCCATTCCGGTTTAACATCAGCATCCCACTTCCGGGTATAGACACGGACGTGGTGACCTCTTTTGACTAAAACTTCAGCAATTCTTAAAAAATCTCGCTGCAGTCCACCGTAAGGAAAATAGGTATATAGGCAGATAGCGATATTCATAGTCTTTCAATCAATATAACCACTTCAGATATTTTACTCGAGTCTAAATATCACCATTGACAAAGGCTCGGAAACTTGAATCTTTATGTGATTAAGCCGTAGTAGCAGAGTCTGAAACAGATTTTTCTCCTGAACCGACCGGTGCAGAAATATATAAAAGAGTCCAGATTGTTACACAGGAAAACAACGTCGTGCGCTGAAACCAAAACTGCTCCGTCAGTCCGACGGCTAAGCAACCGACCAAAAAGAATAGGCGGGCAGGATCTTTGAAGGCCTGTTTTGCCAGCAGTCCAACAGTTGAGAGCCATCCGGCGATTCCAAATAAGCCGCCGATAGCCAACCAATTTAAGAAGTCATTGTGGAAATGGTAGTACTTCGTAACCTTAATGCCGATAGTATGTCCGGTTTCCAGCATGGCATTTAAAGGATTTTCACCCCAGCCGAAGAAAGGAGAATCCAAGAAGCCTCGTAAAACAAATTTCCAGAGTTCTAGACGAATACCCCAGGAGGAATTCGCATTACCATGATTGTAGTTCTGGAGATCAACGATGCCCTGCTGCATTCTGCCGGTTAAAAAAGACAGGGCTAAAAGAAGAATGGCCGACAGGACAAAAATAAAGACAATGGTTTTATTACCTTTGTACAAATATAAAACAACGGGAATCAAGGCTAAAAACGGCAAAATAGCAGTACGAACCTCAGCCAGAATAATTGCGGCGACAGAAGAAATGATTGAAGCAACGAGAATGATTTTTGTTTTACGGCTATAGGTTTTGCCGTCAAACAGTAATGATCCGATGCAACAGACAGTGAGCGCTGAGGCAACCGTAAGAACCTTGTTTTTGTTAGCTCCAATGACATCGTTGCTGACATCACCGGCGCTTAAAACCTGAAAATTAATACTGAGCGTCATCAATAACAACGCAATACCCAGACAAGCCATCACCTGTTCTCTGGTGATGCCTTTGGCGTAAAGTGCAAAGAACAGACAAGCTAAAAGCAAAAAAGAGTTCAGGATTTCTTTATAAGCCGGAACGCCAGCGAAGAAGCAAACCAGGATGATCGTAGAACAATACCAGGGCAGCCAGGGAATAAAGAAATTGCGAATAGTCGTCCAATTAAAGTACAGACTGAAATTTTTAGCTCGAGCTGCCAGAACGATAGTGATTAATGAAGCAGCAAAAATCAGGTATTTAGGAATGTGAGAACCGGTTACAAAAAAGAACCCCCCTGACAAAGCAGCAATGACCAAGGTGATAACGACGGAGATTTGCAGAGAGGAGAATCTGGAATGCATTTCTAATCTTGGAAAATACTTAGGTCGTTAAAATTATCGTTGTGTCAAAGAATTCAATAAAGCTTCCCACTTTCCCCAAACAACTTCAGGAGAAAATTCTTTCATCGAGATCTTGGCATTTTTCCCAAATTCGAGGCGCTTCTGGGGATTAGTTATTAAAAGCTCTAATTTTTGAGCAAGGTCATCAGCATTGCCTTCAGAAACCAACCCGTTTTTGCCGTCATCAATCAGAGCACTCACTGCAATGCAGTCTCTGCAGCCGATAACCGGTAATCCCATGGACATAGCCTCTGTAAAGGCCAAGCTAAAACCCTCATATTCAGAAGGAAACGCAAAAATAGAGGCTTGCTGAAGCTTTTCAGTAATTTGCTTTGTTTCTCCGCACAACTTGATTTTGGAGCTTAGCCCTAATTTTTCAATACGTTCTTTTAATTTATGAGCGTATTCGGTTTGATCAAACCCCCAAAGTTCAATCGTCCAATCGGGGTATTTTTTTTCAATCTTTGCAAAAGCCTCAACAATCAAATGCTGGCGCTTACGGTTGGCTATTTTTGCAACGTTTAAGATGATGTTCTTCTTTTCACCGAGATATTCGGGGTACTGAGGAACCACATTGGGGATATAAACGATTTTTTCTTTATCGAGATAGTTTTCAGCCTCTTGTACATACTGAGGCATTAAAACTTGTACATAAGCACATTTATTGAGCGCCGGGCGATAAATTTCAAACTCCGGCCGCTCAAAGTAATACGTCGGCTTATTGTGAATCATCGTCACAACCGGTTGCCTGACTTTAATAATCTCTTCTAAGAGGTAAGCAATCTCCTGTTGAAAGACGACAATGACATCAGGGTTAATTTTATTCAGGGCTTTTTCAATAGAAGCCCTTTTGCTTTCAAGCTCCAGAATGGTTCTCTTAATTCGGCGTACTTTTCTATCCGATATGTAGAAGGTTCTCAATTTGGCCAGATTTTCATTATGAAAGATTTTTTCGTACCAACCGGAACAGCAATTTTTCAGATGTACGCGGCTGTCAATCGTAAAAGCGGGTTCACCGTCTTTTAAATCGTAAAACAAGCCCGTTACCTGATGCCCTCTTTCGACCATGCTGTTCGCCATATTGGCAAATACTCTGGCAGTACCGCCGAAAGAGCCTGCAATTGCATCAAAATTAATGAGAACGATATTCACGGAACTCAACTCCGATGGTTAAAACCGATTTATTTAAAAATCTCTTTAATCTTATTGATGACTTCCTCTTCCGTTGGCCACCGATTTTCTTCACCTAATACAATCGCATTGGGATTCCAGGGACCGGTACGCTTGGGATCGGTTACGCCGACCAAAGTAATCTGACGAGCGCCGACAGCAGCCGCTACATGGCTGATACCGGAGTCGTTAGCGATAACTAACTGTGCTTCCTTACAGAGCGCGGCGTAAGTACCCAGGTTAGTAGGAGGTAAATGAGTAGCATCTGGACAGGCAACTTTAGCATCAGCGGCTTCATCAGGTGAGGGCAGAACGATGGGTTCAATGCCTAATTCACGCAAAGGTTTAACAACGCAGTTGATATGCGTCCAATGCTTAATCTTTCCATGATGCACACCACGGGCAATGGGAGCGATTAAGGCAAATTTTTCAGGAATATTGAATTTTTCCATTAAGTTTTTGGCGCCTGCCGTATGACGCGTAATAAGCTTTAATCCCAAATCTTTCGTGGGTTCAGTCCAAGCGGGTTCCTTTCCCCACGCTTTAATGGCTCCTACGGTTGCTGCAAAAAAGCGTCTGACTTCATGAATGTTTTTCTCAGGTTCCGGCACCTTTTGGTCCAGAAGAAGGAATCGACCGTCCGTGGGAAAACCCGCAGCACGAATCCCTGCTAAACGAAATTGCAGGGCAGAGCCGAAAGAATTAGGAAATAGGAGTCCCAGAGGTTTGTTTAATTGTTCCGAAAGGTAATGAAGCCTTTGCAGATCTTCGCTTACATGTCCCTCAATAGGATCAAAGCGCCAGCCCATGCCCAACATTAAATCTTCAGCAAAGCGTTTGCCGACCAAATAGGGTGTAAAGCCACTAGCTTCTAGTAAACGCAAGGAAGGAAGGGTCATACAGCAGTCGCCAACATGGTTGGGAAGGCGGCAAACAACAATGGGATTCATAACAGTCTCGTTTTAATAAGCTGATACAGAAAAGAAAATAATGACACATTTTACTAGAGTTGCACGCCTAAAATACAGTTGATCAAGGCTATTTTTATAAAGGGGAAAACTCATGGGAAAAATGACTCAGATAGCTGTAGCTGGTGTAATGACAATGACGATGTCTGCGGCGATGGCTGCGAACTCAATGAATGGAACGACATTATCAGAAAAGGGTATGACGTTGGCTGTGAACGGTACAGCAAGCATCACGGTTCCTAACGACGAAGCTCAAATGTATTGGTCGGTTTCAGCACAGGCAAAGACTCTCAAAGAAGCTACTGCTCAGGCGATCAAAACGATGAATTCGGGTTTAAGTCAAATTAAGGCTGTAAGCGATAAGCTTCAGCTTCAGACTCAATCCATGAATTCTTATCCGGTGTATGGCGAAACCAAAGGCAATCAAACGCCAAAGATTGTTGCTTGGAGAGTTTCTCAATCTTTGGAAGTGGTTGCTCCCAATATTGAACTCGTTCCTAAGGTGATTGAAAATGTTAATGGTGTTCTGGCGTTAGAAAATTTAAATTTCCGTGTCTCAGATGCTGCCAAAGCGAAGTACGACGAAACTCTGTACAAGATGGCCGTAGCTGATGCTACCCAGCGGGCTGTATGGATTGCTGAATCCGTAGGAAGCGAAGCGGGGAAAGTTGAAGTGCAAAGTTTACGCTTTAGCGGAGCATCAATGCCTCGCCCGATGAATATGCTCATGAGAGCTTCGGCAAAAAGTGTCATGGATGAAGCCATCCCAGCTCCTGCCATTGAAGCTGGTACGAGCGAATTAAATTTAACTGTCACTGCGGAAGTACAGATTAAACGCTAAATATTCTCAACTCAGAAAAAGCCCGCTTCGGCGGGCTTTTGTGACAAAAATGTTACAGAGCATTAACTTTTCGGTTTTTTTGACCCGTTTGCGGTTAAGATGGCAAAAAACGGAAACATTTTGCCAATAGCGTACAATTAGCTGTTTAAATTTAGTCACGGAGATTGAACTCATGAATCAAAAGTACCCTCACCCCATTTTGGCTCGTGAAGGCTGGCCTTTTATCGGTGGTACTTTTTTACTGGCACTTTTGTGGACGGCTTTTGCCGGATTCGGTTTTATTGCGGCCATATTGTGGATTTTATTTTTGATTGTCACACAGTTTTTCCGCGATCCTCCGCGTACCGTTCCCTCTATGCCTGAAGCGGTGCTTTCTCCGGCTGACGGACAAATCGTTAAAGTTGAAAAAACGATTGATCCTTTCACCAATGAAGAGGCGATTTTAATCAGCGTCTTCATGAATCTTTTTAATGTTCACTGCCAGCGCTTCCCTGTGAACGGAACAGTGGAAGACGTTCAGTACTATCCTGGTAAATTCCTAAATGCTGATTTAGATAAAGCTAGCACAGAAAATGAACGTAATGCGGTGATTGTTCGCGTCAATGACGGCAACCGTATTACCGTTGTTCAGGTGGCAGGCCTTGTTGCCCGCCGCATACTTTGCTACGTCCAAAAGGGCGATGAGCTCAAAAAGGGTGAGCGTTATGGTTTTATCCGCTTTGGCAGTCGTTTGGACGTGTATTTGCCAACTGATGCCACGCCTTGTGTCACGATTGGTGAAAAGGTGTTGGGTACTGAAACTATTCTGGCTAAACTGGCTCCCAAAGCCGAGTAATTGAGACTAAACAAAAAAGGTTTAATCATGCGAAAGATTCGTCGTTCTCCTCGAGCAAACATCAAAGAACGCATTCAGGAGGCTCGTGCCCGTAGTATCTATCTTTTACCCAATTCCTTCACGATGGGCTCAATGATTTGTGCTTTTTGGGGCGTCACGCAGGCTATGGCTGGTGACTTCGGTATTGCTGCAGCAACGATCTTCCTTTCGATGTTGCTCGATGGCATGGATGGACGAGTAGCGCGCTTTACGCACACTCAAAGTAGTTTTGGAGAGCAGTTTGACTCTATTGCAGACATGACTGCTTTCGGTGTTTGCCCGGCTTTAATTGCCTATGAGTTTGCGCTCAAAGACATGGGCGGTCTTGGTTGGGCTGCGGCCTTTATTTTCTGCGCCGGTGCCGGTGTTCGCTTAGCTCGTTTTAATGCCAATATCGGATTTATCGATAAGGGCTTTTTCCAAGGTTTGGCAAGCCCTGCCGGAGCGGCTTTAGTGATGGGTTTTGTCTGGCTTGCTGTTTCCGGTCACTTAACGGAACAATTGGCCCAATACACTTCTCATATTACCGCCGTACTTTGTATTTATGCAGGCGTGACGATGGTTTCTAATGCGCCGTTTTTCAGCGGCAAGAACATGGGCTTTGTGCGTACGATTCCTTTCTGGGTGGTACTCGTGGCGGCCATTGCCTTTATCTGTTTCTCAAGCAATCCGTCGCTTTCTGCTTTTATCCTTTTCTGTTGCTATGCAGTCAGTGGCTACATTTATCAGTTCTACCTCTGGGTACGCGGCCTGCCCAATCCGGTCCGTCCCGTAAGAGACGAACAATAGGTTTCAAAGTAAAGGGGATGATCCGTATGGATTGTCCCCTTTTTTCGTTAAGGTATAAAAATGTCATTTTTATTTGCTCCTTGTGCATTGCCGGTGCTTCCTGTTGAGGGCGAAGCTAATCTCTATTTTCCGATTCACCGTATCTATGGTGTAGCACGCAATTACGCGGCAGCCAATGCTGCATTAGGTGAAAAAACGCCCCCTAGTATTTTCTTAAAGCCCGCTGATGCAGCTGTTTATGCAGCAGCGGATAGAACTTTGGAATTGGATTTTCCGGCTGCAACTGATGATTTACAGCACGAAATTGAACTTGTAGTGGCTATCGGCAAAGCCGGCCGCAACATCAGTGTTAAAGAGGCTATGTCTTATGTTTGGGGTTATGCTGCGGGACTGGATCTAACGCGGCGGGATCTGCAAAGAGCAAGTGCAGCAAAAGGACAACCTTGGGATACGGCTAAGGCTTTTGATGAATCTGCTCCTATGACAGCATTAAAGCCAGCGCATCGAACGCCTGATAATGAGCCGATGAAAGTGTGGCTTTATGTCAATAACGAAAAGCGTCAGGAAGGAACGACCTCAGAAATGATTATGAGTGTGCCTGAAATTATCAGCTACCTTTCTACTTTATATGAATTAAAACCAGGTGATTTGATTATGACGGGGACGCCCGGAGGCATTGGTACTATTCATCCAGGTGACGTACTAGAAGGTGGCGTACAAGGTGTTGGTGTTCTCAAAGTGAAATTTAAGGAGCAATAACGATGGCCATTACTGCTCAAGAAGGAAAAAAGATGCTCGATGAGTTGGGCGATAAAGTGCTTCTTTTAGATGTTCGCCATGCCCACGAGTACGAATGGGGTCATATCCCTGGTGCAGTGTTACTTGATAACGATGATATTGAGGAAGGGGTAAGACCTGAATCGTTGCCGGAGGATTTGGATCATCCGATTATTATTTATTGCCGATCAGGTGTTCGGAGTCACTATGCGATGCTCAAACTTCAGGCGGCGGGCTACACGCATGTCTATGATATGGGTGGCATTATTGATTGGCCCTATGAAATCGAAAAGTAGCCTTTTCTAAGTAAAAGAAAACGGGACTGATTGAAAAACCAGTCCCGTTTTTGTCTTTAGAAGACTTTAATTAGGCCATTGCCTTAATAGCAGCGGCCAAGCGGCTCTTATGACGAGCAGCAGCGTTCTTGTGCAAAACGCTCTTACCGGCCATCGTGTCGATAACCTTTTGAGCCTTCACAAAAGCGTCGGTAGCGGCGGCTTTGTCGCCGGCAACGATCAACTTACGCACAGCCTTGATAGCGGTGCGGTATTGAGAGCGTTGAGCAGAAAGATGCTGGTTGCGCGCAACAGCTTGACGGGCGCGCTTACGAGCTTGTTTGGTATTAGCCATTGTTAGTTCCTTGCCTTATATAAAAAGTTACGGCTGTTAATTACAGCCGCTTTCAAAGGCATTGAGCATTGAAATACGCTTGCAGCACAAAGTCGGAAGCGGCTGGTGAATCAGTTCATTCCAACGGATTTTTGCGGTTCTTTCGGGCATACGAAAACGTCCACGAAGAACACTCCCTTGGAAAAGTTCCCAAGTTTAGCAAAAAGTTTAAAACCTCTCAAGCTTAAAACATGCTTTTGGACTTTAAAAATAAAAGAGTTAGGTAGGGTGGTTGAATTAGGCTTCTTTAATAGTGCATGTGTTTAAGATAAAAATCGCTACAATACACGAATTCTGTCAGTCTGATCAAAGCGTTAAACAATTTATCGGTAGGAATCTTAATCAGCTCTCAAAGTGCTCATCCTATCGTTTAAAAAGATTTAATCTGGATTTCCTATGAGTTTAATTAAAGCGGCTGCGACCGTTTCCTCTTTGACATTATTGTCCCGCATTACCGGTGTCGTGCGTGACATGTTAATAGTACGTTACTTTGGTTCGAGCGCAGCCACCGATGCTTTCTATGTGGCTTTCCGATTGCCAAATATGCTTAGGCGTCTTTTTGCTGAAGGGGCTTTTCAGCAGGCATTTGTTCCGATGCTTTCGGATGTTAAAGCAACCAAGTCAGATGACGAAGTCAGAAGTTTTATTGATCGTGTCTTTAGTCTCTTAGCCAGTGTCTTAGTATTAACAAGTGTCATCGGGGTACTGCTTGCACCGGTGTTGGTTTGGTTAATTGCAGGCGGCTTAGCTGAAAATCCCGAAGGTTTCGACTTGGCCACTGAGATGACTCGCTGGATGTTCCCCTACATCTTTTTTATGAGTCTTGTGGCAATGAGTGCCGCAGTATTAAATACCTGGAAGCATTTTGCGATTCCTGCTTTTACTCCCGTACTCTTAAACATTTCATTTATCACATTTACTTTGTTACTGACGCCTCATTTGGACCGTCCCATTTTTGCGCTTGCTGTCGCTGTGATTGTAGGTGGAGTGCTGCAACTTGGTATTCAAATTCCGTCTTTGATGAAGTTGGGTGTTTTGCCTCGTCCGGTCAATCCCATTAAGGCTATGAAAGACTCAAGTGTGATCCGAGTGATGAAACTTATGATCCCGGCGCTTTTTGGCGTTGGTGTAGCTCAACTTTCATTACTCATTAACACGAATATTGCCTCTCGGCTTGGAACGGGTTCTGTGACTTGGTTATCTTTCGCTGACCGCTTGATGGAATTTCCGACGGCTCTTTTAGGGGTTGCGCTGGGTTCAGTCTTACTACCGAGTCTTTCTGCGGCTTTTGCTAAAAATGAGCTCACGCGTTACAACGCGCTTTTAGATAATGGCTTGCGTTTGGTAGTTTTGTTGGCCATTCCAGCTGCAGTGGGTCTGGGTCTTATGGCTGAAGCGTTAGTGGCTTTTTTGTATCAAGGCAAAAACTTTTTAATTTCAGACGTGCACCAAACGAGTCTTGCAGTGATGGGTTATTCTTTTGGACTCTTGGGACTTATTGCTATCAAGATTTTAGCTCCTGCTTTTTATGCAAGAAAAGATATCAGGACACCTGTAAAAGTCGCAGCGGTGAGTTTAGTATGTGTGCAGCTTTGCAACTTGATTTTTGTTCCTTACTTTGCTCATGCAGGTCTAGCATTATCGGTAGGCGTGGGTAGCTGCATTAATGCGGCAACGCTATTGGTGATTCTTATTCGTCGTGGGCAATACGCGCCGGTTAAAGGCTGGGGGATATGGTTTGCGAGAGTGATACTGGCAACATTAGCTATGAGTGTTGCCATTGTCTACTTGCAAGCCGGCGTTGACTGGGCCGGCATGCAAAGCGAGTGGGTCAAGCGCGCGGGTCTTGTCTTTTTATATATCGGAGCAGCGCTTGTTGTCTATTTCGGTATCCTAGTGATTTTAGGATTGAGACCCCGTGACTTAAAGCCTCGCTACGATATCTGAATTGTGTCCTTGCGGTCAAAAGGCATACACTCGGGCCACTGAATGAGTTCATCGTGGTCTGTTGTGTCAATGGCTGCGGGACCGCTTTCAGCAGTGTTGACAGCAAAATTCAATTTTGCATAAACGTTGGCCAAATCATCGAGCATGACTTCTTCAGGATCAAGCCTTTCATCTTCGAGTCTTTCGATTGTTTCCGAGAGTGTTTCAAGCGCGTCACTTAACGCATCAATAAGCCATTGGCGGTCTACAGACATTTTTTCGTTCCTAAAGGTTAAAAAGTCCCAAAAAGGTTATTTGACCCTTTAAAATGCGAACAGTATACGTCAATCATAACCGAGAAGGATTTTGTGTACTCGGTTTTTGTACGAAAAGCCTGTCACTGTTGGCAGTATCAAGCATGGTAAGTGACGGCTTTCGGGAGCCTAAGATGAAGAGTTTTTCCAAAAAGACATGTGTGTTGGCTATGATGCTTGCAGTGGGCTCAGTTGCTCAGGCTGCTTATCTGGGGCAACTTCAGGTCACTAGTCAAGCCAGTCAAAATTTTGAAGCAACTTTTTTAGTCCATGATGTCTCTCCCACAGGGACGTCCCTCACTGCTCGTTTGGCTCCTGCTGAGACTTATGCAAAGTATGGCATTACGATGCCGGAAAGTGCCAAAGGAATGAATCTCGCACTTATTAAGAAGTCTCCGCTTACGCTGCGCATTTCCTCTAATCGCCCGGCAACTGAGCGCGCTTTTCCGCTTTTAGTTGAATTAAATGAGGGCGGAAGGATCACGGTGCGTCAATACAACATTCATATCGGTGCCGCGGGGACAGTGGAGCCGGTTGAAGTGGTGGCCATGGGCGGGGCAGCTCCTGTAACAGCTGCGCAGCCTGTGGCTAAAGAAAGAGCGCCTGTTACGCAAAAGGCACCTGTCGTTTCTGCTCCCAAAGTCAGTGCAGAATCTCAGACAAAGACCGAGATGTCTCCTCTTGAGCGTATGCAGTCCAGACACTATGACTTGAGTAAGCCGGTGTTGGTTGAATCGGGGTACACACCGTGGTCATTGGGTGTGCACTATCAAAAGCTCTTCCCCAAGGCAAGTGTCAATCAGGTGCTCGTAGCTCTTGCAATTGAAAACCCGGAAGCCTTTCCCGCAGGCAATGTGAGACAACTAAAGGCTGGAGCTCATGTGAGTGCACCGTCGGCGCGTCTGGTGGAATCAATTGATGCTCAAAAAGCCCGAGAGATTGTTCAAAAAGGTTTAAATATCGAAGAAGTGGCTCGTGAACCTCAGCCGATTAAGGCAGAACCAAAGAAACCCGCTTCTGTCACTCAAAAAGCCAAAGAAGTCCGTCCGACCGTTAAAGCTGAACCGAAGCCTACTTTGAAAGTAGAGGAAAAACTGGTTGAAACCGTGGCTCCTGTTGAACAAACTGCTACGCCTACCCCCGAAGTTTTGCCCACTCCGGCTCCGACCGATGTTCATCAAACACCAGAACAATCCGTTGAGTCACCGGCTGTGGAAGAAACAGTGCCGGCTGATCAAAACATTGAGCCTGAGCCTCTTACGCCTCAAGAGGCAATGCCTACGCTTGAAATTATGACCGAGGAGCCCCCGGTTCAAGAAGAGGAATCAACTTCTTGGTTCTGGTACCTCTTGATCGTGTTGATGTTGGGTGCTGCCGGGTTTATTTACTGGCGTACAAAGCAAGGCCGCTATGTTGACTTCCAATCCTTTAATCGCGTGATGAATAAGGGACAGCGTGAAGAGCCCGTGACGCCCCAGGCGCCTGCTGTTCGTCCTGCAGCCCCTCAACCGCAACAGGCTACGAGCCACACAGTTGAAACCATTAACCGTATGCCAGCTCGTGAAGAACCTCGTATGGCACCTCGCCCAGCACCCGTTCAGGCTGAGGCTCCTAAGGTAACCAAACCCGTTGAGAACCCAGCTTCTACTCAAGCAACGGCCAATGTGTTTGATTTGGTGGCTGATGATGAACCTGTGCAAGTTGCTTCCCAACCGGTAGTTGATTCCAAGGTTCAAGAGGCCGCTGCCGATGATCACAGCATGAAGGATTCGCTTGATATGGCTCGCTCCTTTATTTCGATTGGGGCTAAAAATGAAGCGATCACGCTTTTGCAGGAAGTTGTTCAAAAGGGTAGTGCTGCCGATAAGGCTCAGGCCGAAGCCCTTTTAAAGCAAATCCATGAGCGCGGCTAATGCGAGTTGCTTTAGGGATTCAATACAACGGTTCGGCATTTTGCGGTTGGCAGACCCAGCCCGACATGCCGAACGTTCAGGACACACTGGAATCGGCACTGAAAGCGTTTGCTACGGTGCCGATTTCGACTGTATGCGCAGGGCGTACCGATACCGGCGTGCATGCAACGCACCAGGTAGTAGATTTTGAGGCACCAGTTACTCGTCCGATGACCGCTTGGGTTAGGGGAGTGAATACCTTTTTGCCTTCATCGGTAGCTGTGCGTTGGGCACATGAAGTGCCTGAAGATTTTTCTGCCCGTTTTAGCGCAACGGAGCGCACATATGAATACTGGATTTTGAATGATGCTGTGAGGTCACCATTGACCGAAGGGTTGGTCGGTTGGGTTTTTCGGCCGTGCGATGAGAAAAGAATGCAAGAAGCCGCTCGCTTTCTTTTAGGTGAGCACGATTTCACAAGCTTCAGAGCTTCGGAATGTCAAGCAAAGAGTCCTATTCGAGTCGTGCATGAAGTGAGTATTCGCCGTGTTGGAAAAATGATTGGCATTAAGCTTCGAGCCAATGCTTTTCTCCATCATATGGTCCGCAATATTGTAGGCAGTCTTGTTTATGTGGGAACTGGCAGAGAAAGTGTGCAATGGTTTAAATCAGTATTAGAAGCTTGTGATAGAAAAGTCGCGGCACCCACGTTTGCCGCAGGCGGTCTTTATCTTGTCGGGGTAAAGTACCCCAATCATCCCTACTTGCCGTCTTATAGTCAGGCCCCCTGGAGTTACCTAGGATCATCTTGAAGCTCTTTTTTCATCAAAGCTCAGTCTATTAGGCGGCTAAAAATACCTAAAACATGTATAAGAATGGTGGCTATAGTCTGATAAAATCACCAATCGTATTATTTGCGTGAAATGCATTTGAAGGATATTTTTTTATGAGTTGGATCGATCGGTTATTGCCGCGTATTCATAAGACGGAATCGGAAAAGGCGGAAAAGAAGGAAAGCATGATTCCGGAAGGCTTGTGGACGAAGTGCCCGAGCTGTGAACAAGTGCTCTATACCGAAGAGTTAAAAGATTCGTTAATGGTGTGTCCGAAGTGCGGTCACCACATGAGAATCGGTGCACGTGAAAGAGTGGAAAATTTCTTAGATGCTCAAGATCAAGTGGAAATTACTCAAGAAGTGCAACCGACAGATCCGTTGAAGTTTGTGGACAGTAAGCCTTATCCCGCTCGTTTGGCTCAGGCTCAACAAAAAACCGGTGAAACCGATGCTTTGGTTGTCAAGCGCGGTACGCTTCGCGGTCTGCCCGTGGTGGTTGCTGCCTTTGAATTCAATTTCATGGGTGGTTCTATGGGCTCTGTTGTTGGAGAAAGATTCGTGCGTGGTGTAGCTGAAGCTACGCGTATGAAGTGTCCCTTTATCTGTTTTGCGGCTTCAGGCGGCGCCCGTATGCAAGAAGGTCTTTTGTCTTTGATGCAAATGGCTAAAACTACAGCAGCGATTGCGGGGCTTGCTCGAGAAAAACTTCCCTTTATTTCCGTTTTAACGGACCCGACTATGGGCGGGGTTTCCGCTAGTTTTGCCTTTATGGGTGATGTGGTTATCGCCGAACCTCGCGCATTGATTGGTTTTGCCGGACCGCGCGTTATTGAGCAAACTGTACGGGAAAAGTTGCCCGAAGGTTTTCAACGCTCGGAATTTTTGTTAAAGAAGGGTGCGATTGATATGATCGTCGATCGTCGTGAGATGCGCGCCAATATTGCTGAAATTATGGCTATGCTCATGAGAAAGCGCATCACGGATGCCGACTGAGCGTACTTTCAAAATTAAGTTAGAATAAACAACGTCAGACCACGCTTTTAGGCGTGGTCGCGCTGTTTTTGGACTGGAAAATGTCTCAAAGTAAAGATACTTTAAATGAGTGGTTGGACTATATCCTGGCTTCACACCCTGAAAATGTGATTGAGCTCGGACTCACCCGCATGAAGACAATGATCGCTAGATTAGGCATCGCCTTTGACTGTCCCGTTATTACAGTGGCGGGTACGAATGGCAAGGGTAGCACCTGTGCAATGCTTGAATCTATTTACCGGGCAGCGGGTTACCGGACAGCCATGCATACCTCTCCGCACATGTTGCGTTTTAATGAGCGTGCCCAAATCAACGGAAAGATTGTTGAAGATGCTTTGCTCATCGACGCTTTTAAAGAAGTGGAGGCGGCCCGAGACGGATTGCCTTTGACTTATTTTGAATTTACGGCCTTAGGCATCTTAAAAGTCTTTCAGAAGGCAAAACCTGACGTAGTGATTCTGGAAATCGGACTCGGTGGCAGACTCGATGCGATTAATGCGTTGGATTCTAGTGCTGCCATTGTGACCACAGTGGGTATTGATCATGAAGCTTATTTAGGAAACACTCGAGAGGCCATCGGTTGGGAAAAAGCTCATATTTATCGTAAAGGGCGTCCTGCTATTTGTGCAGATTCCCAACCACCTGTGAAATTGCTCGAGTACGCTCAGGCTTTGGGTTGCAAATTGTCTGTTGCAGGGGTTGACTTTAAGGTCGAAGCGACGTCCCAAGACCGGATGCACTTTCAAATGGCTTCATATGACTGGGATTTGCCTAAACCCGCTTTGGCAGGTCGTAATCAACTCGATAATGCCGCTGGGGTTTTGGCTGTGGTGGTCTCTTTAATGGATAAACTTCCTGTGCAAATAAGCGCCATTGAAGAAGGACTAAAAACGGTTCGCATCACCGCTCGGTTTGAAAAAGTGGCCGAGCACCCGCTAACGATTTTAGACGTTGGCCACAATCCTCATGCAGCGCTTGTTTTAGCACAGAATGTTAGAGACTTAAAGACTGAAGGTCGCACAATTGCTGTTTTTGGAATGCTCGCTGACAAAGACATGCTCGATGTGGTCAAGATTATGAGTCCGGTGATTGATGAGTGGTTCATTACGGGTTTGCCGGGTCCTCGCGGAGCCGATAGTCAAACGCTTTATCGAGTCATGTTGGAAGCGGGGGTAGAAGTCGATAAAATGCATGTTTGTGATGGTGTGGATCAAGCGCTAAATTCTGCCCGTCAGGCAGCCGCGATCGCTGATACAATCATCATCTTTGGTTCCTTTGTCACGGTGACAGCAGCCCTGCCTCACATTTAAAGCCCATGCAAGAATCTGATAAGCCCACAAACGATACGTTCTGGAAAGCTCAGCAAACGGATGCTGAAGGATCGGTTACGTCTATAAATGACGATAATCAGATGGATGTGAGCCAAGTGAAGGCTCGCTTTCGTCATCGATTGGTGGGCGCTGTGGTGCTGGTTGCCGCACTTGTGACAGTGTTGCCGATTTTCTTTGATGAGCCTGCGCTTCAAAGTGATAAGCATGCGCTCACAAAAATTCCTCCTATCGCCAAGGAGCCTTTCTACAAGATGGAGCTTGCTGTTAACGATAGACCTGCGCTTTCCTTACCCAATGACGGTAGTGCGCTCAAAGATCTCTCGAAACCTAACGAAGTAAGCGAAGCGCCTGAGGCTAGACCCACGCCCGAATTGGATGAAAAAAAGGTTAAGCCTCAGTCTTATGCTCCCTCAACTGAGGGCTCTCTTTACATTCAGGTCTTAGCAACTTCAAGTGAAGCGGGGGCCATGAAAGAGATGGCAAGATATCAAGCAATGGGCTTACCCGTTTACTCTGTCAAAGTGCAGAAAAAATCGGCAACCTTATGGCGCGTGCGCTTAGGTTTATTTAAAACGCGCGACGAAGCCGAGCAAGTGGCCAAATTGCTTGACGCTCGCAAGATTTCTCACTTACCCGTTCAGGTTGAAGCTAGTGCTAAAAGTGAGCTAAGTCGTATCGCACCTACCCGCACATTAAAGAGTACTGTGCAGGAAGCGCACAGTAAGTCAAAAGAAGTAAAACCTCAAACAGTGGTGGTAACAAAATCCAAGGAGAAACAGCAAGAGCCAAAGGCAAAAAGCACGACCAATGAGAAAAAAGCTCAGGTGACGGTGAAAAACATCAATTCATCTCAGGTGAAAAAAGAGCAGACTAAAACTTCTCAACCGGCAAAGACTCCAGCCGCAAAAAAGCCATCGGCCTCAGCTGATCCTTTAGCGGATTTACTTAAATCCACTCGCGAAGACGTTATTGCACAAAAGCTTCGGGAAGCACGACAATAAAAGGAAAGGATAAATATACATGAATGAATTGGACTGGGCCATCATTATCGTTTTAGTGCTCTCTACCATTGTGGGAGTTACGCGAGGGGTAGTGCGCGAGATTTTGTCTATTGTCGGATGGGTGATTGGTATTGTATTTGCCATTCGCTTTTCACCGGAATTGGCCGTACATATTCCGCTTGAAAGCTTGGGACCTGCGATTCGAACGATTATCGCGGCAGTGCTTATTTGCGTGCTGTGTGTTTTTGCCATTGGTTTACTTGGCACAATTTTAAGAAAGATGCTTGAAGTCGCCCGAATCAGCGCCGAGGATCGCGTTTTGGGCAGTGTTTTTGGTTTTATCCGCGGAGTGGTTTTTGTTTGTGCGGTGGTGTTTTTAGCCGGTATGACGAGCGCGACCTCAACGGCCGTGTGGCGTCACTCCGTTTGTATTCCTTTGGCTGAAAATGTGATTGATTGGATGATGCCGATGATGCCGGATTCCATCGCCCAACTTCGCAAGTAAAAGTACGGGATTGTTGTAAAAGTTTTAACCTTTTAACCGATGAGGCTAACAAATGTGTGGGATTGTGGGACTTTTTTCTCATGAGCCGGTCAATCAACGGCTCTACGATTCGCTGCTTTTGCTGCAACACCGCGGTCAAGATGCAGCCGGTATCGCAACGCTTGATGGTTTGACATTTCATATGCACAAAGCCATGGGTTTGGTGCGTGATGTCTTTAGAACTCGGGACATGAGAGATCTTTTGGGCAATAGTGGTGTGGGCCAGGTGCGCTACCCCACACAGGGCAATGCTGACAGCAATGAAGAAAGTCAGCCCTTTTACGTCAATGCCCCATATGGCATTATGTTTGTCCATAACGGCAACCTCACCAATGCCGAAAGCTTAAAGCAAGAACTCTATGATTCTGATCGCCGTCATATCAATACGACAAGCGACTCCGAAGTGCTGTTAAACGTTTTTGCCGACGAACTTTCACGCTTGACGCTTAACACCAAGATTTCTCCTGAAATCGTTTTTAAAGCTGTCAGCGGTGTGCATAAGCGTGTTAAAGGCGCTTACGCCTGTATTGCGTTGATTGCGGGCAAAGGTATGGTTGCTTTCCGTGATCCCTTCGGTATCCGTCCGCTTTGCTACGGCACGAAAGAGACAGAAAAGGGGACGGATGTCATTTTTGCCTCTGAGTCTGATGTGCTGGAAGCCCAAGAGTATGAAACGCTCAATAATGTTGCGCCAGGTGAAGCGATTTGGGTCGATATGCAAGGCAAACTTCACAAGGCTCAATGCGCTGAAAATCCCGAATTGGTGCCCTGCGCTTTTGAGTACGTTTACCTTGCCCGTCCGGACAGCGTCATTGATGGCATCTCTGTTTACGGTGCTCGATTGCGGTTGGGTGAATACCTCGCGCATCAGGTAGCCCGTCGGATTCCGGTTGATGAAATTGATGTGGTGATGCCGATTCCGGACAGTTCCCGCCCTGCAGCGCAACAATTAGCTCAAAGACTGCGTCTGCCTTACCGCGAAGGGTTTATTAAAAACCGCTACGTGGGTCGCACCTTTATCATGCCGGGACAGGCTATTCGTAAAAAGACCGTCCGTCAGAAGTTAAATGCCATGGCAGTGGAATTTAAAGATAAGAACGTGCTTCTTGTCGATGACTCCATTGTTCGCGGAACGACGATGCGCGAAATCGTGCGCATGACTAAGCAAGCCGGTGCCAAGAAGGTGTTTGTGGCAAGCGCGGCTCCTCGCGTGTGCTTCCCCAACGTTTACGGCATTGACATGCCGACGCGCTCGGAATTGATTTGCGGTGACGGCAAAGGTGATGATGAAGTCTGTAAGCTTCTTGAAACCGATGCTGTGGTCTACCAGCGTTTGGAAGACTTAAAGTCTGCGCTTCACGACATGAACCCTGAAATCAAGCGCTTTGAATGCTCCTGCTTTGAAGGGGACTATGTCACAGGCGATGTGACAGAAGAGTACTTAAGTAAGCTTGAGGCTCAGGCTCATGCTGCCAAGGCAAAGCCTAAGAAAGCTGATGAAGACTGATTGAAGAGCTGATTTAATCAAAAGGGGACTACCGAACTTCGGGTCCCCTTTCATTTTTGTGTTTGCGCAATGGTTTCTTCAAGCTCAATCCAAAAATGATTTTTAATAAAATAAGGCTCATCAATTGCAGCACAACAGGAGAAATCATGACAGAGCTGACTATTCGGCTTAGTGAGTTTGATTCTGCATTGCTTGAGGATTTAGTTAAAAATACCGGCAAGAGTAAAACAGCATTGGTGACCGATGGGTTACGCTTTTTACATGGCTCGATGAGGGACAATAGTCCGGTTACACGTTTTCCCATGAAAGAATTTGATGAATTGCTCAAACAGCTGGAAGAAGGAGAAAAGGATCCCCGTGTTTTAAGCGCACGCCAAAATTTGATGAATACGAAACCTGTATGGAAAGATTGAGAGGGTGATTTTTTCTGAGAGATGAAAGATTGAACCGGTCAAAAAAATCCCCGCTTCAACAGAAACGGGGATAAGCTTGAATGGCTGTTTTAAAGAACGCGCTTTAAGAAGGCGCGTGTTCGGGCTTCCTTAGGATTGACGAGCACTTCTTCGGGTGACCCTTCTTCAACAATCACGCCTCCGTCCATGAAGATCACACGGTCGGCGACTTCGCGAGCGAACGTGATTTCGTGCGTGACCACAATCATAGTCATACCGTCATCGGCTAAGCTTTTCATGACGGATAACACTTCACCGACGAGCTCAGGATCAAGCGCTGAAGTGGGTTCATCAAATAAAATCACTTTCGGATCCATGGCTAGCGTTCGGGCAATCGCCACGCGCTGCTGCTGACCGCCTGAGAGTCGCACGGGGTACTGATCGGCTTTATCGGCTAAACCCACGCGCTCCAAGGTTTCAAGAGCACGTTTATGAGCTTCGTCCTTTGATTTGCCACTTACGACCATTTGACCCAACATGACGTTTTCAATCACTGTTTTGTGAGGCCAAAGGTTAAAACGCTGAAAGACCATCCCCAAGTGTTCACGGACTTTATTAATGTTGATCCTGCGGTCGGTAATTTCCTGACCGGCAACATTGATGGATCCGGAATCAGCGTCTTCTAACGCATTAATACAGCGCAGCATGGTGGATTTGCCCGAGCCTGACGGTCCCAATACCACCACTTTTTCCCCGCGATGAACCGTAAGGTTGATGCCTTTGAGTACCTCAAGCGGTCCGTAATTTTTGTGCAGATCGCGGATTTCAACAACCACTTCGTTACTCATTTGTCATCTCCTTTACCCAAACGCTTTTCCATTTCCCGGATAAGATAGGCCAGACCCAAAGTCATCACCCAATACATTAAAGAAATGGTGAGGTACGGTTCCCAATAGCGAGCCGAAGCACCGGCAACGGTACGGGCGGCGTAGGCAAGTTCTGTCAAACCGATGGCAGAAACGAGGGATGAGTCCTTCAAAATGGCAATGGCGTTATTGCCTAATGCAGGAAGCATCCGGCGGAAAGCCTGCGGCATGATGATGTGGCGCATTGTCTGCCACCAGGTCATGCCGATTGAGCGGGCAGCTTCGGTTTGGCCTTTATCAAGAGACTGAATACCAGCACGGAAGACTTCACTCATGTAAGCGCCGGCGTTTAATGTGATTGCGCAAAAACCTGCGATAAAAGCACCGTAGTTGCTGCGAAGTTCTCTGGCAAAGGCTCCGTCAATGATCAGACCGTCAACCGGGTGAATAAAGATCGGCAACACCGCAAAATACATCAGGAAAATCTGAACGAAAAGGGGCGTTCCGCGGAAAAAACTCACCCAAATCGTCACAGGCCACCGTACACCGTAATAAAGAATCGTCTTCTAGGGATCGTGTCTGGCGCTTGCCATGCGGGCCATGCCGAGAATCATCCCTAAAATCACTCCGAAAAAGACGCAACCGACTGTGAGTTCAATTGTGATTTGTGCGCCTTCGACAAAGAGTGGCCAGTACTCTGCCAATACGTCTAAACGAAAACCGCCCATTTAGAATTCCCTCTTTTTTATTCCAAAAACCCGACAACGTCTCAATAAACGTTGTCGGGAAGTTTTTTTCTTGTGTGTTAGTTAATTATTTGATCGGCAACTGAGGAACGGGGGTGTTTTCACCAAACCACTTCTTGTAGACCTTGGCATAAGCACCCGATTCAATGGTCTTTTTCAAACCGGCATTGATTTGATCGAGCAATTCCTTGTTGCCCTTGCGGACAGCAATACCGAAGTATTGGTCTTCGAAGCTCGGGTCGCGCGTCATGTTAAATTGCTTATCCGGGTTTTGAGCGGCGTAGTAGGCAAAGACACCGACGTCACCGATTGCGGCATCAACGCCGCCTGCGGAGAGCTCTTCCAAGGCAAGGGGCGTATTGTCAAAGCGCTTGATGTTTTTGCTGGCTTTGCCAAACACCTTAGTGGCAGCAATGTCGCCTGCGGAATTGGCGACCACAGAGATGTTCTTACCCTTTAAATCATTAATGGACTTCACTTTCAGATCCTTTTGCGTGAGGATCAATTGGTGAGCAGCAAAATAGGGCAGGGAGAAGTCAACGGCTTCCTGGCGTTGCGGCGTAATCGTAATACCGCTCATGATCATGTCGCGGTCACCGTTTTTGACGGATTCAAAAATCACGCCGAAAAGCGTATTGATGAATTCCACCTTAAAGCCTTGGGCTTTAGCGATTTCTTTCATCAAATCGATATCAAAACCCACAATTTCCTTATTTGGCGTTTGGAATTCAAACGGGCGATAGGTTGCACCCGTTCCCACCGTGTAGGTGGGAGCTTCTTTAGCCGATGCAGTTTGATCGGCGATTGCACCACAGGAAAATCCCGCGCAGGCTAAAGCGATAGAAGCAGAAACGATTAAGTGTTTAAAAGACATTTTGTACTCCGGTATCAGTTTGAGCATTTAATCTTTTTTCAGGAAAATCACTTTTCCTTTTTTGATCAATTATGGTGATTTTCAATTTGCGCACAAGTAGAAAACTTTCAAAAAGATCAAAAAGTTAGGGATGATTACTTAGACGAAAAAATGAAAACAAAAGCCCTATTTTTGTCGACTTTAAAAGGGCAATTGGCGGTAAAACAAAAAAATGATTGAAATGAAGAACTTAACCCGATGCGAAGAAAGAAACAGAGGCAATGATCGACAAATGAGCTCTTAAAATCTCAAAAAAAGGACTCTTCGAAGTCTCAAAATCATGGGTTCGGAGAAAGCTTTTTAGCTAAAGCAAAAAATGTTCGGAATTTGAATTAGCAGTGAGTTTAGAAATTGTCGGATGGGCGGTATTATTTTCTAAAAAACGTTACAAAATCGGCAGAAAAATATTCAAAAAACGTGACAAAACAGACTATTTAAAGTTTGAAAAACGTTACATTAAATATAACAAAAACCTTAAAAATTGTTTGTTTTCAAATGGTTAAGAAGATCTGAGAGCCTGTGCTTGGTCTTGACAGACTTAGTGAACAATGTCGTCTTGCTTGAGGACTTTTAAAATCGTGAGCCCAATGATTTTCAGATCAAATAAAAAGGATTGCTTTCTGAGGTACTCTTCATCAAGCGCCGCTTTATCATCACCGCTGATGCAGGTGCGGCCGTTGACCTGAGCCCAGCCTGAAATGCCGGGCAAGAGCTGATCGACCCCGGACTCTCTTCTGAGTCTGAGTACATGGCGCTCAATGGGTAAAAGGGGACGCGGACCGATCAAGCTCATGTCGCCGATTAACACAGACCAAAATTGAGGGATTTCATCCAAACTCGTTTTACGAATAAATGCGCCGACTCGGGTGATGTAGTGATCGGCCGTTTTAAATTCTTCAGCAGAAACCACCGGTGCTCCGATACACATGGAGCGGAATTTGGGCATGGGGAAGGGTTTACTGTTTTTGCCGATTCTGGGCGACCAATAAAGCACAGGCCCCGGGGAATCCACTTTGATGGCAATGGCTACAATAAGCGCCACGGGCAGGACAACGGGCAGCGAGGCCAGTATGAGCACAATGTCGAGTAAGCGCTTCATGTAAAAAATGTGAAATCTTTAAAACTGAGCCTCAAATTTTAAAGCAATTTGAGAATAGACGCGGCAAAAATTCTGTCAAAAAGCCCACCTATTGAGGAAAACACTCAACTTACTCGCGTTTAAGAGCCATTGACACAAATCCTAATGATCTATTCCTTTTTTTGGTCTCAATATTGGATCCGGACTTTAACCTTGTCTTGATAAAAATAGATTTTTGTTCGGTATACCGAACAAACTTGAAAATTTAGTAATTTTTGTCCGATATATCGAACAAAATTGAGGATTTGATCATTTTGTTCGTTGTAGTTTCCATTCTTTTCCTTTCTGAGTCAGCAGGCATCTGAGCTACAATTAAAGAAAAAGGATATTTTGTGTCAACCGGTCTATTTACTCACGATTCCTGCTATCGACATATCACGGGTCCCATGAGTCCGGAGTCACCCGAGCGTATTCGAGCGATTGAAGAGCGCCTTGTGGCTTCCGGTCTTGAAGGGGCGTTTACGCATAAACAAACCCGGCGTCAGGCTCAATTGACTGATCTTTTGAGAGCGCACGAGATGGATTACATCGAGCATGTTCGTTCATCTATCCCGACCCGAGAGGGAGAATTAGTTCATATCAGTGAAGATACGGTTGTGAGCAATGAATCATGGACGGCTGCGCTTGAAAGTGCAGGGTGCGTTCTTGAAGCGCTGGAGTGCGTCCATCAGGGGCAGCTTACCAATGCTTTTTGCTGTGTCAGACCCCCGGGACACCATGCCCACCGTGCCTCAGCAGGTGGCTTTTGCATCTTAAATAATGTTGCGATTGCGGCTTTATATGCCCGAGACGTTTTAAATCTTGAGCGCATCGCTGTGATTGATATTGACGCGCACCACGGAGACGGAACAGAAGATATTCTGGCCGGTCAAAAAGCCATCAGCTTTTTCTCCTTTTTTGAAAAAGATATTTTCCCGTATCCGGCATTGGAAAGCCCGGCAGATAATATCCATAAAAGCGGATTAAGTGCGGGAGACACCGGAGAGAGAGCCTGTGAAATCATTCGCTCGGAGTGGGAACCGTTGTTAAGGTACTGTAATCCGCAGATTATTTTTGTTTCAGCCGGCTTTGATGCTCACCGGTCAGATACCATGACGGGACTGGAATTTTCTGATCTCGATTATGCTCACATCACGCGAATCATTGATGATATTGCGCGCAATGTGTGCGAAGAAAAAATCGTGAGTGTCTTAGAGGGCGGTTATGAACCCCGAAGCCTCTCAAGAGCCGTGATTGCTCACATCCGTACTTTGGCTCATGTTTAAAGGATGAGTTCTCGTGTCGCTTTTTTCCATTGAACACTTAAAAGAGGGCGTCTCAAAAAGAGAGGTTTGGTCATGGGCTGCCTTTGACTTTGCCAATTCCGGTTACACAACGGTCGTCTTAACGGCCGTTTTCAATGCGTATTTTGTAAGCGTCATCTGCGCCGATGCTTCCTGGGCCACGCTTTTGTGGACAAGCGTTATTGCAGCAAGCAATATTCTCGCCATTGTCTTAATGCCTCTGATTGGAGCTGCGACTGATCTTAAAGCCAATAAAAAGTTCTGGACCGTGTTAATGAGTGTGCTGTGCATTGCCGCGACGGTCGGTTTGGCTTTCACCGGTTCCGGCACTATTGTCTGGGCACTGTTAATGGTCGTGGTGAGCAACTTTGCCTATAACGTCGGAGAGACTTTAAATTCCGCTTTTTTACCTGAAATTGCCGATGAACGCTCTATGGGGAAAGTCTCGGGCTGGGGGTGGAGTTTCGGCTACTGCGGCGGTCTTTTAACAATGGGTTTAAGTTTGGCGGTTGTGCTTGTGATGCAGTCAAAAGGCGCAAGTGCAGAAGATTATGTTCCCTACACAATGCTTATTACCGCGGCGGTTTTCTTCGTGGCAGCGCTGCCGCTTGCTTTATGGTTAAAAGAGCGCGCTCTCCCGAGAAGTCATGTCTCATTTTGGCCGTTGGTCAAAGAGTCTCAGGCAAGTCTAGTGAAAACATTCAAAAGCCTGCCTCAACACAAAAACTTTGCCTGGCTTGTTGCAAGCGGCTTATCTTTTCAGGGCGGCATTGCCGTTGTGGTGACCTTGGCTGCCGTTTATGCCGATCAGGCGATGGGTTTTACACCCGATGAAACCATTCTTTTGGTGTTGCTCGTCAACATTACGGCTGCGATCGGAGCTTTTGCTTTCGGCTACGTTGAAGACAGAATCGGACATAAAAATGCGCTCATTGTGACGCTTTTCATTTGGATTGCGATGGTGGGGGTTGCCTATTTTGCCCAAACAAAGCCCATTTTTTGGATTGCTGCCAATTTAGCCGGTATTGCTATGGGCTCGAGCCAATCGGCAGGGCGCGCCCTAGTGGGGGTGCTAGCGCCCGAAAAAGATCGCTCAGCCTTTTATTCTTTTTGGAACATGGCACTTTGGATAGCCAATATCATCGGCCCTATGACCTATGGTTATATCACCTGGATCACCAATAATGATCAGCGGTTAGCGCTTCTTTGCACCGGGATGTTCTTTGTCGTGGGACTGATTTTGCTTTTGCCGATGAAGCTTCAAAAAGCGTGAAAAAGAGGACTACTGACAATGCAGTAGTCCCTTGAGATTAATCAAATCACTTAAATAACACGCGTATACCGCCGGAAACAATGTAGCTGCTGGTGTTCGATGCGCCGAAAACCTTTTCACCTTCAAAGTAAATGATGGAGTCTTTACTTGGCATATAGGTCATGCCCACACCGCTGCTATACCATGTTTCGTTATTTTCATAACGTACTTTGAGTGCCCCTGTCTTATCCTTTGCATAAATGTCTTGGTCTCCCAAAAATTCATGCATGATGTCAGCTCGAGCATAGATCGTAAACGGGTCGTCCGTTGAGAGATCCTTACCGGCTCTGATACCCATGCGACCGATCAGGCTGTGGATAGCATCCAGGCGTACTTCAGAATCTTGAGAAGTTTTGTACTCAGCCGAAGTTACGTATGAGTATTGCAATTGAGCCTGAGGTTCAATGAACCAGGATTCGCTGTTCTTGAACTTCTTGCCGTGTTCTAAAGAGACACTCAAGACATGATTGTCGTAATCGCCCGTGATCTTTTCACCCGTGGATTTGGCAAACAATTCAAAATCGTTTTCCAAGTGACCATACTTAAAGATCATGTCGGTGTAGTCGCCATCATTGCCGAGCCACGTTCTGTATGCCCAGACACCAATGCGATCTAATTCTCCTGAACCGCTTATGTTGTGATAATCGGTATCGCCCTGCATATAATCAAGCGCTACACCGGTGTGATATTCGCCGTCGTCAGCTTTATCCAACCAATCGTAACCCACTTCAACCATGGTGTTATTGAGGCGGAAGGATTGTTTCTTACCGATATCATCGTGCCTCATGCGAACCCACATACCGTCTTCCCGGCCTTGGCTAAAGCGCATTTCACCCTGACGCTTGTTGAGCGTATCAAACTGAACAGCATTTGCGTAGTTCGCCCTGGACATATTGATGATTGTGCGGCCGGCATCAGACGTATTTCCTCCGGGATTGGAAGGATCTTCACCGCCACCGGATTCCTCTCCCTTGACACCAACAATTTTGAAGTTGGTCGTTTTATCAATGTCGGAATCTGCCTTCGTCTCACCGGAAGCAACAGTCGTTACATCATTGGCTTGATTTTCACCAAATAAGTGATCCACTAAAACTGAACCGGGCTTATTTTTGTCAAGTGTGCTGCCGTTGTAATCATCGTTTTCAGCATTATTTTCGTAAGCATCCGTTGCGATTTTATATTCAACGTTTTTAATGCCTTGATCCAATGTAACAGCCGTAAAACTTACATTAGAGCCTTTCCCGACAGTAGCAAAGCGCAAACCGTTAAAGTCATCCTTATACATGTCTTCGACAGTGATGGGGTCCACTACGTTGATAACATATTCACCGTCAGCTTTACCCATATAGAGCATATCGCTCAACTGACGATTGCCATCAAGGCTCATGTGGAAGGTCGCGTTACCCTTCATATTACGGATCGTAAGCGCGTGTGCAGATTGATTACGATCGGTATTGGCCTCAACCAAGTCAATTTCAACACCTTGTGCACCGTCTTTGACTTCCAAATTCGAAATCCAGCTTTGACCGGTAACTAACCATTTGGAGTTATTGCCCATTGTGAGGCTGGTGTTGCCGCCTCGATAAATATCAGAGCTAAAAGCCGGATCGAACACTGCACTATGATCTATTCCTTCGACAATGCCTACATCGCCGTAATCATCCACACGACCGGTGAGCGTACCGCCTGTACCTAGGTCTACACTTAAAGTACCGTTGTTGCCGGAAAGTAAGTTCCCCCTAACATCTAAACCGGCCTTATTGTCTTCGGCGGTTTTGATAGCAATATCGCCTGCGTATGCAGCCAATATGTCACCGGAAATGTAGCTCTTGCCTACGCCTTCTGAACTCTTATAGTTAATCTTCACTACGGAGCGAGGATCTGCATTATCGATAACCTGCTGTTCATCCAAATTAACTGCAGTACCGGCTGCGACAGCCACATCAAGACTGTTGGGACTGTTGTCATAGTTATCGGTACTGATAGAAGTCCAGCCGTCTAACTCAATCTTGGCGCCGCTATAGGCCCAAACTGTGCGTTCGAGTTGAGTGTCGGTACCACTGTTGGCAAAAGTATTGAGATAGTTGCGATCACCGGTTAGAGTAATTGATGCTCCTTCTCCTTCGGCGTAAAGAGCAGAAATAACACTTTTACCGGCAAATGAGTCATCTGCTTGTAAATTACCGGCATTGTCGATTACGGCAAATGAGTTAATGGTATTAGTCTGGTCATTTCCTTCTATTCCGCCAAAGGATACAGAGCTGTTTCTATCTTTAACATAGACAGCACCCATTAAAGTATTTTCTTTAACGGCATTCAATGTTATAGATGATCGGCCAATTGCCTTAATTGCCAAGCCATTACCGAAGGATTCCTGAGAAAGCTCACTATCGTCATTGGCACGAATAAAGTTGCTGCCTTCTGTTGACTCCAGCGTCACCTTACCGGAAGACTCTGTACTGATGCCGATTTCTGTCGCATAGAGTTGATTTCCTGTTAGCGCCTTTAATTGTGTTTTACCATAATTAGCCGAAAATACCGCAGTATTGCTGTAGCTAATTGCATTATTTTCATCTTCAAATATACCCAATACATTATTGGCTTGGTTTGACGTAATTAAAGTTTGTGCAGAAGTTTTTGTGTAGGCGCTGTAGTCTTTACCAAAAACTAAATTAGTATTAATTGCAGTAAGGTTGACAGAGGTAATATATCCCTGACTACTTGTACCGTAACCGTCTGAAATAATGCTGTTTCTATCAGCTGACAAGTTAATCTTTGATCTATTGCGTGCGTCTAAACCATATTCAGCTGCTTTAATGAGCACAGAATTTGTCAGTTTGTTTTCATCAAGCGAACTAATCGTTACTCTTGTACCGGAATCAGCTGCATATATGCCGGTATTAACATCAACAATTCTTAACTCCTGACCCAGCTTGATATTTAAATCTTTAAATACTGTCTTAATACCGGTGTCATAATTTTGAATTACGAAATTCTGCCCTGCATTAAAATTAACTTCTGAAGAAAATGAACTGTTAAATTCGCGAATGTCAATTCCAGCATCACCGCGATTACTGTAGTTAATAACGTTGATACTGCCCTTTTGACTCGTAACGATTGAAGTCAAATTGGCTCCTGCAGAAACATAAAATCCGGACTTATAGTCAGTGATGTTGATGTCATTATTGGCAGTCAGAGAGAGATTGAGTATATCTTTTCTATCAGACGAGCCAAATAACAGATTGCCAAGACTAATTCCGCGATAATTGTTACTGACGGATCCTGCCTTTAGATCTAATTTTCCACCAATATTTATATTTAGATTATTATTTGCATCAACAAGAATACCTCTATCAAAACCATTAATCGTAAGATCTTTATTTGAATTGATGTTTAATGTCGCACGATGTTGATGGTCACCGGTTGTCATACCGTTTGTCATTGCAATACCGAGAGCACCGGACTTATTTGCGTTGATCAACGCAATGTCGTCTGCATTTATCGTCCCTTGATAATTAGCCTTTAGTCCACCTGAAATGATGATGGCTGAGTCACTTGTGGCACCGGAAATGTTATCGGTTTTGTTAATCGTTAGCTTACCGTCAACAGTTAGGGAAGCTTCGTACGGTTTTGTATTATTTTTTTGACTGCCGTAAATGCCTTGGGATAACTCTAAATCTTCATGATATGTTTGCTCACCATTATTGAGAAATAACTTCTCTTCTGTCGCTGCAGATGCTGTTCCGGCAATTAATGCAGAACAAACCAAACTGACAGCAAGAATTAAAGGAGGATGTGAATGCCCCCCCCCTGATGAGAAATTAATGCTGTATTAATTGATTCATTAATTAACCGTTGTTCAAACGGGATAAAACTTTTATCCATACTTAAGGCTTCCTTCAGTTTATTGTTCTCAATTGGTCAACCTTAAAATGTAAGTGATCTGAATTGGAATACGTCAGGTTGGACAGGCTTTTCGACTAAGTGTACCAAACATTAAGGCAAGGTCAGTCAAGCAGATCATTATGTAATAAATAGACACATATTTAGATAAAAACAATAGCTGGCTTTATTTAAAATATAAAGCCTAATTGTGTATTTCTGAAAATTCTTGAAATGGCAGATTATTTACATCGCACATTGGAAAAAGTCATCCTTAAAGCCTCTGAGCGTTTTAAAGTTGTTATGGTTTCTGGCATGAGGCAGGTTGGGAAAAGTACCTTGTTACAGAAACTATCCGATCATCGGACATCGGTCAGTGTTGATTTTTTTGAGAACCTGTTGTTTGCAAAAAACCGTCCGATGGAATTTTTAAAAAGGTACTCTTCCCCGGCGTTAATTGACGAAATTCAATTGGTGCCGGAGCTTTTTCCGGCATTGAAGGCGACGGTCGATAAAAGTGATGACAGAGGGCAATATTGGATAACGGGTTCTCAACGCTTAGCCTTGATGAAAGGTGTTTCAGATTGTTTGCCGGGACGCCTCCTGCCTTTTGAGCTATTGCCTTTTTCTATTTATGAGAGAGAGGGTTTAGGGCTTGATCAGAAGCCCTATATTCCAAGTGAAAATATTCTTTTCCAGAAACCAATGCTGACTCATCGTACTGTTGAACAGACTTGGGAAGTCATTTTTCAGGGAGCTTGGCCTGATGTCATTGATGACAGTGAGCAATACAGACTGTGGTTTTTTAAAACGCTTGTGGAATTGTACTTATCAAAAGATGTGAAAGATTACGCTGGCGTTGATAAAACAATAGAGTTTCAGAAGTTTCTTCAAGCACTGGCTATTCGAAGCGGGCAGGAGCTCAAACTCAACGCTTTAGCCACAGAGGTAGGTATCTCTGTGATAACGCTTAAACGTTGGTTGTCAATCGCTCAGGCAACGGGGTTAATTTTTTATCTGCCGGCTTTTTCAGTCAATATCAATAAGCAATTGGTTAAAAGTCCTAAGATTTATATGATAGATACCGGACTGATTGCTTATTTATTGGGAATTCAATCACCTTCTGAAATGAGTCGTCATCCCAATGCAGGTAGCTTTTTTGAAACATTTGTCATTAGTGAAATCTATAAAAGTTGGGTTCATAATGGGTTGTCCCCGGATTTCTACTTCCTGCGGGAGCAAAATGGCATGGAAATAGATTTGCTGATACATCACAACGGTCGATACCACGCTGTTGAGTGTAAGGCGACTGCCAATCCCAGTTTCCGCTCTGCGAAATGGATATCTCATTTTAAACGTTGGGGCATCAATACCGGGATGTCGGCGGTCATTTCAACGGTCGAGGAACCTTTTGCAATTTCTGAAGATGTGATTGTGCACAGCATTTGGGAAATTTAGTGCAGTTGCACGACCGGTTGCCTAAGAGCAGAGGCTTAAGCTATTCAAGTAACCACTCGACGATATTGAGTTGTTTGACGCCGTCGAAGTTTCTGCCTTTGCCAAGCGTATCCATCGTCAGGAGAAACCGTGGGTAGGCATCTTTTATGCCCGCTAAAGCGCTCAGTTTCCAGTCTAAAGTGCAGTGGTCCAAGACACGGTCAGTTTTTAAGTTAGTTTGGGTGAAGGGTAATATTGTTTAACGTAATAGACAAACTCATTAATAAATCAATTTTTGTTTATTATGATTGGCTAACTTAAGAAAAAATCAAATTTTAAATAATATGATTTACACCTCCGAGACTCATTGACAATGCAAATTGTGAGCGAAGCACTTCCCCTTTTATCATTTTGTATTTTGTATCTGACCATATCTCAAAACTTGCGCAAAAACTCTTATAGCGTCTTCAATATACTCTAAACATGATTTGCAGCATTTTTGGGAAAAAGTTAATCACGACTAACTTAATCTGGATTAACTAAAATTCTATGTAAGCGGTTTGTTTTTTAGCTTTCTTTTCTTTCAATAGTCAAGAGACATTCCAAAGCCGGGTTTCCTTTTTGAAGCAAAGCATTTTCCATGGCCTCAAATGCTGTCTTTCTGAGTGCGGGTTTTAGTTTCTCAATCACGATGATCAGCAGCCGTGCAGAGGTCTGAATTTGAATGAGCTCCTCTTTTTCAATGATATTCGCAAAGGGAAACTCTGTTTTTAAGCGAGTAAGGGTGTAACCGTTGTGTATCAAGTCAGACTTTTTACACGTGAGCCACCCCCAGGCATCAAACGGTGCAATGCGGTACGAGCCAAGGTTTAAAAGTGTGAGGCTTCCCGCATGGATTCTGATGATTGAGATGAAATCCTGTTCAGCATTACGTGTGTAGGCTTGAGCGCTCCAGAAATCCTCTCGAGTATCTTCCGGTTTCGGAATCACTTTCTGAACGAAAGTTTTGGCAATCGGAAAAATCTGAGGCCAGATGGGATGCGCCCTAGCCATTTCAAATTGATGTTTAAGCCCAGGGTGCATTGACTGATAAGTTAAAAGCCAGAGATTGGGCTGCGGGGATTTTCCTTTAGGATCAAGCCAGTTGTTTACTTCTTCCTGAGTCAAGATCGTGTCAAGCGTTTGGGTTCTTGTTGTGTGATTGTCTCTTAGAGCAATGTTTTCTAGTGGAATTCCTTTCTTTTCCGCCAGAGCGATCAATTGCTTTTCTTTGTTGTCAACATACTTAGCTAAAACCGGCATAAAGGCGAGTTCTTCAATGACCACACCGCGGGTCAAATGCTGGTCAAACCGTGCCGGCATATTGTTGGTTTTTCCGATGTAAGCGACCTGATTGGGGCGGATTTGCAGGTACACACCTGAGAGGATCATCGAATTATTAAAGAGGCTCACGATAGATGTAACACCTCTGACATCAGCAATTCTTTCAAAACCCAATTGGAATGCGGCATTCATGCCGAAAGTGGAGATTTTGGCCATGTTACATTTTTACAATTTGTTAAACTTTTTTGACTAAAAGATCATAGTCTGAATCAATTAGATCATTGATTTTCATAGGAAAAATCAATTGGACAAGGTATCTTTGCCCATGATTAAATACTTGCGTTTAAAGTAATAATTTTGGGTAATAAAGATGAATTTAAGAGACTTTTTCACTAAGCCTCCTGTCCTTGAAAACGAATACGCTAAAGCAGTTTTAGAGCAAAAAATTTCTCCTTCAGAAGTACTCCAGACGATTCGGTTGTTTGTCATACCATTCATTGTGTATCTCCGTAATTTCATCAAGCTTTTGGAAAATACCCGGATTCGTTACCGACCTAAAAAGTGTCGGGGTATACCTCCAGCGATGCGTTGGGGCCATGTTCCAAGACGTTATTTCTGAGCAGCTCGTTCAAAATCAGAAATATTGGTTTTTCCTTTTGTGCCTGTTTCAGAAAGATCTTGACGCATCCCTTCGGACTGAGAAGACATCTCATCAATGTGTTCTTTGTACTCTTGCGGGCTTTGGTAAAGTGCACCGCCCATGAACGCATTTCTGATGACGGTATTGACTCCGCTTTGCTTGTCTTCATACAAAAGTTTGGCGGAAAGAATGGTGCCTCGCTCAGTGAGTAACTCTTTTTGCATTTGCTGTTGGTTTTGATGGATCACTTCCCTTTCTCGGTTAACAGATTGTTTGACAACGTCTGTGGATGGTGCATCAGATAGATCCATTCCTTCGGTATAAGTGTCTCTAGCATTTTGTAAATCAAGACAATTGGCTGAGGCGGTATCGTCAAAGCGCTCGGTAGTCTCTGACTCAAAAGATTGTCGGTGAGGTCTTGCCATCGTATCGATGTCGACCGTTGAAAGAGGCTGAGGTTGTCCCTCGTTCCAACCGGAAGTTTCCATTTCGCGATGAAGCTCTTGGGCAAAATAGCTTCTGGCAGCAGGACTGTGAAAAAGCGCATTTTGAGCGGCTTCTGCAGATCCAAAAGTTTCAATGGCTTTTTGCATCGCAAAAGGCGAGTTATCCATCAGAGTTTTCATATCCTGGTTGGAAACGTAGCCCAATTCTTTAGAGGCGCTTTGATTGGCGTTTTGTTCAAAACTCAGACGGTTACCGTACTGATATGCGCGGGTAAGTTGTGCTTCAAAGTTTTGCGCAGCGTTTCGGATTCCCGAATCAGTTGTACTTGCTGCAATTTGACGTGTGGCATTGAGCAAAGATTTATAAGCTTCCTGACGCTGTTTTGTATCTGTCGTAGAGTTTTGAGAAGCAACAGTATCTACTAGCTGTTGACTTGTATTAATCTGTGCCGTAATTCCACCTGATAAGCCGTACTCTTTATCTCTTCCATGTGTTTCATCAGAAGCTTTTGATTTTGATGAAATAAAACTTTTAGCTGAACTTAAAGACGTTTGGGGTTGTGAAGAGTCATTTCCATAGTCAAAAGCAGAGGCATTATTAGGTAAAAATTGATTCCGACCTTGGGTTGCAGTATTAAATGAAGACTGTACAGACGCATTTTGTGCATTATTGAGATTACTTCCAAGACTTTGATCTGAACCTGTGGATACACTGGCCGATACTTGATTGGAACGACTGTCAGTTGACTGAAGAGACGATTGTTGATTTAACGTGGTATTGAGTAAACGCGTAAACCCGGCCATCGATTTATCCGCCGTTTGAGTAGTGTATGAGCGAAGTGCCTGTACGGAGTCTGAGTACCCGAAACTGTTACTCATACTGCTCGTCGCACTTTGACTATTGGTTTCACCCATAGAAACAGCAGACGATACTCCCATTGAAACAGGAGTCATTGACATGCCGGTCACGGTTCCGGCGCCGGACCGGGTGACGCTTCCGTAAGCTGATGTGCTCTTCATCATGGAAGAGTCCGTATAAGCCATAGAGTGATCACTCTTATTGCCTCCGACGTTATTAGTGGAGACATTGCCCCAGCTCGTATTACCTAAAGAGATGTTGCCGGAAGTAAGGCTTGCGCCTTGAGACTGTGCCGCACTTTGAGCGGGTGCCATAACGCTCGCAGCCAACTGAGCTGTTGCAAAGTCAGATCCCTTCGCAATGGCAAAGGCAATCACAGGAGCGAGGATCGTTAAGAATCCAGCAATAGCCTGAGAACTTGCTCCGGCTTCTCGGATGAGGTTAGCGGCATAAATGGTATTAGCACCGTACTCAGCAATGATCTGATTCATCGGATGAGCGTCCGTATGGATGATGAGGTAATTCATCACAGCCGAGATCGGTGCCCACAACTGAATCCAAATTAAAAGCGTGAAATAGCTTCTGAGAATGGTGCCCGCCATATGCCCCACAGCTAACACCATGATGAAAACCAGCGGGAAAGAGGCAAGGATGATAAATTCCAAAGAGTTTCTGACTTTAGGCAGAGCATCTTTGGCGATTTCAGCCATCGTTCGATAGTTGATTTCAGAAGAGAGATTGCCTTGAGCTTTGGCTAAAGCAGTCGCAGTAGCTAAAGGGTGACCGGCAAGTGCTGCAACATTTTGACTATCGCTTTGAAGCGTATTCATGAAAACTGAGTGCTTAATCGAGTTGGCTAAAGTCTGAGACACCCCCAGCAATAAACTCTCTGCCTGAGGCAAGACTCTCAAAATTAAAGTGCTTGCATCAAGCTGATCGGGTAAGAGCTTCATCGCGAGATGCTTTTGAATAGCGGAAAGCTCAGTTGAAGCCATATGGTTATTGATAAAGGTAATGGCTTCATCACACCCGAGCCAATTACCTGCTGTGTCCTGAGTCTTGCGGGCAGGGTTCACCCAACCGGTTTGAGAGATTGTCTGCCAAAGGTTCCCGCTCGTTGAGAGTGCGTCTATTTTTTGCGGATAGTCGATCAATTCCGGCATGACGCAGTTACGGTTAAAGTCAGAAATCAAAAGACGTCCTTGGGGAGTAACAGGTCCTGCGGCTAAGACAGCATTAACGGCACGCTCGGGAAAGACCATTCCGAAGCGGGAAAACCTTTCTGCTTCAACGCCTGCGAAGGTATCTTCAAAGATTTGTGTGAGCCAGTGACCAACGTGAGAGGTGGTACTCGCCATAAAAGCGAGCCCCAGAGGTACGTTCGATACGACATAAACCGAACCCGAACGTTCATCGTTAATGACGACATCGGTTTTAGGGACAAGCGTGACACCGTAGAAAATCAATACGGCAAAAATGAAGCTTCCGGCTTCAAGGCCTCTATAGCGCAGGGCACAGATCGTGATAACGCACAAAAAGCCAAACAGAACTAAAGTTTTTAAAAGTCCCGTGTAGTCCGCAGAACCCGTAATGGCGACAACGGCTTCAAAAAGATCTCGGATCTGGGAGCCGTTCCAATAAGCAAAAAATTCAAAAGTCATCTTCTGTTCTCTCTATTCGCGTACAACCCAACGGGAGGCAAGGTTTTGAGCGGCGTTGCCCAATAGGCTTCTTTCAATGTGTTCAATCTGTTCCATGAAACTTCGTGCCCGAGACATCTGCTGATAGATCTTGTCTGAACGGGAGGCCAGATCAAGACGGACATCGGCAATGCGGGAAGAAATCCGTTTGACATGCTCGGCATTGATCGTGTTGGCTTGAGCACCGCTCGCACTCGTAATCACTTTTTCAATGTCAATCGTTAATTGGTCCAGTGCTCTGACAATGGCTTCATAAGCCGCGGCTTCTACATAAATACGAAGGATGTCTTCAGAGAAACCGGCATAGCGGTTAATCGTGACGGTATTGATTAATTTAATAAGGGGGATAGAAGAGACTGAACCCAAAAGGAGGATATCTTCTTCGCTCACTCTTGAAGGATCGCGGCTTAAAAGCGAGCGGCGATAGTTCGTTGCGGCCTCCCAAAGTCTGTGCGTCAGGTTAATGTCATCAAGAGCGATGCGTTCCGGATAGAGGCACTTTGTATCTTTCACCGGACAGGAAAGACGGGTGGCGTTGGTTAAAGAAACGCTTTCAGCTGATCCGAAAAGAAGACTCGCAATATCTTCACCCATGATGTACCGAGAACGGGCTACAGCTGAAGAATCATCACCTGCTTGCGTGTAGATTGTGGTTCCCACGAGCGTCATCATGAGTTCTTTGAGCTCCTTGGGGTACTTAGAGGTTAAAGTTCCGCCACCTAAGAGTGCCCAGGTGAGGTTAATTTCGCCTGCTTCAATCGTGTTGCCGCCTGAGTCTGTGCGTGTAGGCGTGTTTTTAAAGACGGTGGCGCCATCGGTTCTTGTCATGGCGTCTGCTTCATAAGCGTCAGACGCCGTACCGGAATCACGCAAATGATTGGTCGCTGAATAGCGCAACTTATGCATGTAGCCCTGGGCACCTGTCATATCCAGCAAAGTCTGAGCAGCTGTGCAGGAATCCTGAAAGCGGCCGGAATACTCTCTGATCAAATCACGGAAACTCGTCACTTGCTCGGATAAGTCAGGGGATAAGGTCTGAAGAGCAAGTTGGAAAGCGAGGCCCGGTAAAGAAGAGCCGATGGCTCTTAAGTAATTTAAGAACTCTTCCTTTGACGGGATGCTAAACGCCCCCATAAAGATATCGATCCCGCCACAGCCGGCAGAAAGTTTGGGCGGCGTAAATTGGAATGGCGTGAAGTCCGTGCGGGGAGAGCGGTAAACGAAACCGCCGCCTGTTGCAAGATTAAGGTGAGCGGATTCATAAATGCCGGCGGCCGTTACGTTGCCTTGGGCAACGCCTGAAGAGGAATCATAAAAACCTTCCAAAAAGCCTGCGTGGGCACTCGAAAGAGTTAACGAGAGAATGGCGACGGCAATAGCATGGCGTAATGTCATCGTAAATCCTTAGAGTCGAGGGAGAGTTTGTATAGTGAAATTCAAGGGTTGAGCGAGCCCCGAAGCTTGGACTAAGCGTTCTTTTAAGTCTTCAAGTGACAAGGCCCCTGAAGCGATAAGTTCTGCACTTTGTCCATCACGGCTTACGAGAAAAACAGCCGGTGTCACAGTGGGGACGGAACCACTTAAGGTCATCAGGCGCTTCACGATCCCGTTATCCGGCTTGGCATTGGGCCATTCAGAAGTGACATCCCCTTTTATAGAAATCGGAAGAACCGAAAAACCTGATTCTTGAGATAACCGTTCAATGACAGGCGACATCATGCTGCAAAAAGAACATCCGGATTGAACCAAAACAACAAGACCAGCTTGAGAAGCTAACTGTTTAATCGCAGCCTCTTTATTTTGTTTAGCCTCATCTTTCAAAGCGACTTGAGCAAAGTTGGCATTAGGATGTACTACTGTATGGTCAAAGGCGGGGTTAGCCCACAGTGTTTCCTGCCAGCGCTTTGCAAAGCGGTTCGACTTCTCAAGCATTAAGGTGTTGATTGCCAGATAAGCCTTGAGATTTGCCTCAGACGGATCCATCACTGCAACATTTAAGCGACGCTGAGCTTCTGCTTTTAATTCTTCAACGGTCTCAAATTCAGGCAACGGTTTTTCTTTTTCAGGAGAAAGCTTTTCCTGATAGAACAAAAAGCCTCTGTCTGGACTTACCCAGACGTCTTCGGTCCAGAAGTTTTTCTCCGAAGCATTGACTACGGAGCTCACTAGTAAAAGAGAGAGAAGGGTTTTCTTCATTTTTATTGTCTTTCTAACAATCAGTTCCAAAGCAGGTCCCTTCTTTACCCGGCATCGGGGCATAGGGTTTATTGCTTTGCTCAAGTTCTTCTTTACGAGCCTGGGCTCGGATTTCTGTTTTCTTGGGATCGGGTACCGTCACTTTTGACGTATCAATGAGTTTTCCAAGTTCATTGGGGTCAATTTTTCCGAGATCGACTCGGCTCATTTCGTATGCAGTTAATCCCTGGCAGACTTGGGAATCGCCAATATTCCAACCGAGACCCAACTGTTCGTGGGCGGCTTCTTGGACTAAAAGAGCAAGTTTGGAGTTGTAGCAGCAGTAGGATTCGGTCTTAATCATGCACTGACCAAGGTTATATTCCGTACAAACGCTTCCCACGTAGCGGCAGGTATCTGCTCCACGCTTAAGCTGCAATGTTTGCTCTTCAGGCGTACAGGACAGATAATCCGTGGCAACTTCAAGCGCAACCATGGCAAAGAAAGTCCAGGGGTCAAAAGAGAATTGAACCGAACCGCCTACGTAGCTCACAGTCAGACCGTAATAGGATAGGTTAGGGGAATAGGCCTGGCCTGCGGCTTCTCCATAAAGTTTGGTCATGACAGAAGCGACCGTGTCATTACTCATCAGGATGTCATTCACATAAGGTGAGCCCAGTGTGTGAATGGTTTCTTTGGCGATTTTTCCGGCAAAGATAAAGGAGACGGGGAGGCCCGAAGCATTGCTGTGAGAACCTTTTACTTTGCCCTTACAGCAGGAGACGCCTCCAAGCTTATTTCTGCAGGTGTTCATTTCTCCGGTGAAAAACCGAAGGTTTTTGTAGTCGCCGTAGACTGCGGCCTGGCGCACGACTTCAAGTTTGGCGATCGTATCAGCCAAATTCGTATTGGGTGCGTCATCTGTCGGAGTGCAAAGCCCATGCTGACAGATACTTTCTGTGCAGCGTTCTTCTTCAATGACGGTATCTTCGGTTTCCTGGCACTTGTAAGTGAAGGTCCAATAGGAGCAGTTGTTATCACTACCCGCCATGCACTTCTTGTCTATTAACCGGCATTTTGGGTTTGTAGAAAGGTCACTGCAGGTACTAATTCCATCACTGCTTTCGCACTGATATTGCACTTCATAGCGCCAGCAGTCTTTGTAGACCGGAACACCGTTAATGATTCGAGTTTCAGCACCTTCAATACAGGATTTGCCCGAAATTTCACAGGAAGATTTGGATTGCTTGGACAGGGTACCGGGGAAGGGGCAATTAGAGTCCTCTGTCATTCCGGTAATGACTTCTTCACTGCCGGTCCATTGAATGTTGTCGGGCAGTGGAGACACGGTGGTGCTGCAGGAATAAATGCTGCTTGTCTCAGTTTCAGTTTCTTTAAGCGTGCAGCCTTTTTCAGTCAGAGCATCGCAGGTTTGCTTTTCACCGGTTTCGCACAACAATTGAGATTCTTCAATTAAACAAACGTCGGTAAAAATAGGGTGATAAGACAAGCAAGCAGAACTTGTGACAGGACAGCTCAAATTCTTGCAAGTGTTTTGAATCTCGTTCACGGCATCTAAAACCGGAACCTTTTCAACGAATTGAATATCCTGATGCGGGGTAAAGACGGCATCTTCCTTACAGTCAAAAGTCAGTGTTTCACTTTGACTCTTTTTGGGTGAAGGTTTACAGCCGGCAGTCTCCAGATAACTGCAGGAGGGGTTTTCAGGATTGATGAGGCACGAGAACGTGAATTCCCGCTCCCAGCAGGGAAGACTTACTTCAACTCCGTCCACAACATGCGTTTCATCCGGCGCCGTACAGATCATCTGCGTCTGATTGCATGAAGCGTCGACTGCTGAAGGGCAATATTTATCTGTTTCAAATTTATCCGTGACCGTACTTTCAACAGGAAGTTCAGTGATGCCTTCTGAAATAGAAGATAAGGGGCTTTCACAGACATAAGAGTCTTGTTGAAGTTCACACTCACCGGGTTTGCTCGCCTTAAGACACTCGGAGTTTCTTTGAGTGCAGTCCGATTTGCTCTCAAGTGGTGTGCAGTGATTGACAGTACCGTCACCTGAGCATTCCGTCACAGTTTCATACTGCCAGCAGTCACGATAGACTCGAGCCCCGTCAATGATTCGGGTTTCCGGCCCCTGCAGGCAGGTTTCTTTGACCACGGTGCAGTTTTCGGCATAGGAAAGAGTAGCCGTCACCATAAGAGAAACAACCAGAAGAGAACGCATTAACGGCATACGGTCTCCCAGTGTTCAATTTCCCCGTGCTCAGGCTTATAAACCTGCATTTCAGTGCTGACTGTCCGAGTACCTTTACCGGTGTCTTTATTGGTAATGGTGATTGTGTAAAAGGTGCGACCGTTCCTCTCAAATTGCTCGATACTGAAAATAAAGGGAATTCGGTTTGTAGCTGTAAAAGAGGACGGCGCAGAAGTAAAGGAGCCCATCGTGCGAGTCTCGATCTTCACTGTCACTTTCATCGAGTTGCTACAGGCATAACTCACCGTCGCATTCAGATTAACACCCGTAGCGTTGTATCCCACCTCTTTAAAGACTTTGAGGCTCACATTAGTTTTTTGATCTGCCGTACAGGGCGCAATGATCTCAACCCCCAATGTCCGAATACAGGTTTGGGTTGTAGGCGGACTCTTTTCGATTGTGCATTGGTAAGGGTAGGTCTTTTTAACATCCACAGTAACCGGAACTGTGCACTTGGCATCGTTATATTCAGCCGGTGCTTTCACGCACGAGTATCGGTTTTCTGTGTGTGAGAGCACTTCTTTTTCAATGCGGCAGGTTTTGGCTTCTGAGACAGCATTGGTGTGACAGCGGTAGAGTTCACGCGTGCCCATCTCCATGGTCCAGCCTTCTGAACAAGTACCGGTCACAATACCGCCCGTAGCTTCATCACAAACTTCGATTTCCGATAACCCGGGGATAACGGTTGAAACCGTCTCGCAGTGAGTTTCAGAACTCACAATGTCGCCTGCGCTTCCGATGAGGTCATCGGCGTTACCGATCACTTCTTCATATTCGCCCAGGATTTTGTCTTTTTCTTCTTCGGACAATTCCGGTTTATTGGCTCCGCCCTGATAGACGAGCTGCACGGCTAAACACTCGGGATCGTCTTTAGAAAGACAAGCATTGGCTTTGTTTGACCCGGGAGTAAACAAATCACCCATGCCGGATTCGTTCCTAAGGTCGGATAGGTCTGACGTATCCCCGATAAAGTCCTTATTAATGACGTCATTACGATTGTCGTTTGTCACAATCGAGCCGTAGTTGGGACGAGGAACGGACTGTGCAGCCAGTGCGGCATCGTTTACAGAAACGTTGGCGGCACAGGCATTACCAAATGCTAAAAGAAGAATTAACCCCTGAAGAGAACGCTTCATCACGGACGGTCTCCCAACTTATCTAAGGCACTTTTCACTAAGTGAGCGGCCTTGGTTAATTGAGAATCGCCTGGATGCTTCTTTAAAGCAGTCGTAATCTCTGAAGCCAAATAATCAAGCGCATAGCGAAGCGTCACGTCTCCTCGGGCAACAAATAAGGCTTGAGTGTTCTCGCACGCTGTTTTACAGACAGGCATCACCATCACTTGAGGAACATCTTTGATGGTCTGCCGACTAAACAAGACCGGGTCAATCTTGACGGAAGCACCAAGGTCAGTCAGAAACTTGAAGTCTTCCATGTGTCGGGCGATAAGACCCTTACCGTAGCGCTCAAGGACGGTACGGGGCTTTTCATCAGGCTTATCGTTAATCTCAGTGCCGACTCCACGGAAACTTAAGGCTAGGCCCGCATCTCTTGCATCAATCGCCAATCTTTCTAAGGATGCACGGGGCATAGAAAGAGAAACGGCAATAGTAATCAGGAGTTCTTCTTCGTTAGGTTCAGGCAAGTCATTCACAGACTGCTGTGCCTCTGCAATCACCGTCTGCAACTCCAAGGGAGTCAGCGCATGACAAAGTGAAAAAGGAGATAGTAAAAGAGCAGAAATTACTCCATTAATTAAAAGTTTTTTCATGACCCACCTCCCAAATTCATGCCTTGACAACAATCTCTTCTGCGCCAAATAAGAAACGATGCATCCTCTCCTTTAACCGGAGGCGTCGTTCCGCCCAAAGCATCGATAGCAGTCGAAGCACCAAACGGTCGGCAGCATGTGCCTTGGGTTTGACGTGAGGGCCAAACCATCTGTGTGCGGTAGACGTCCTTACTCATCAAGAACTCCAACTGCGGTCCGCATTGACCGTCTTCGCCCCATTGACGCCACAAGAGTCCTTCGCGGTGAAGTTTCAGCGTAAAGCGCTGAGTGAGTAAGCTAAAGGCTTGTTCATCGGTGATATGGGCGTTTACCCAACCTGTGAGCGGGAAAAGGCTTCCGGCACAGCCCGCGCACCAATAAAGGGTATTAATCGGAAGGCTCAAGGTGGCTGAGACGCAATCCAAGCTGCATGCGCCAAGAGCAATTGGATTAGAAAAAAGCGTCACGTCAGGATTGAGTAAAAAAGAACTCATCGAGTCATCCCACAAGGGATCGAGCTCTGTCATGTAGGCTACATCCCAGGGGGAAGCTTCCAGGCACTTCGTGTCAAAGAGCACTTCTAATAGATAGAGCCAAGGCGTGTGATACCAGTGAATCTGATAAAAACTCGTTCGATGTCCTCGCTTTTTAGGATTAGGCGTTCTGCCATGAGCCGGCGCTGAGAATCGTCCGCCCATGCTAATACCGCCTAAAGAGGGAAAGCAGAAAGGCTCACGAACAATTTCAACGGTGCGGATGGGTTCCCAAAAACCGATATTCATGCCCAGCGTGATCGAACCGTTAGCGGTGCAACTGCATAAGCCGTCCGCATCGGTAGCCACGTCGGTAAAGCCCGAGCTACTGATGAGGCTCGTATTTTGTCCGACTGTAATCGGAAAAACGCACTCCCAACACACATCCGTTATGGGGTTAGTGATTTTGCCGTAGCAGGCGGCCGGGGCATTAAAAGAGCAAGCCGACAAAGCGACAATGACAAAAGCCTTGATCAAATGCACTTAAGAGTCCTTTAAGAGCTGATTAACAGGTGCCTCAGTAACAGTGATGCCGTTGCGATTCATCTGAACATAAGCGGGGAGGGCCTCAATTTTGAGGCGTTTGACTAGTGTTCCTCCTTGATCAAACCAAACGCGGGTATTGAGAGTCTTTTGAGTTGCCTCAACAGAGCCCGTAACTAAAATTACTCGGCCCATAGGTTTGGCTTTCATAAAAGCCTGAGCTAACGTGACGTGCTCTGAGTGGTGAGCATCGATAAAGAGCCAGTCTCTTTTAAAGTCTTTTCCCAATACTTCGTAAACGTCACCTTTACTCTCAAATCGGAACCGTTTAATTTCTAAAGCTAACGGCAGGGATTGGCCTTGAGGGTGTTTGCTCCAAGACTTTAAAAAACCTTTGTTTCGATTAATCCGGGAGGTGTTTTGGGCTATTTCTTCTTTTGCGTGAGTTTTCAAAAGCGCCAAAAGATCCGGTTCAATCACAGGGTATACGGGCCCAAGGGGTAAAGGCTCTGCTAAAGCCAACGCCATAGCAAGCGAGAGCATCGTTAATGCGACTAAGAAAGCGGAGAATTTTTTAGTCATGAAGGCCTCACCACAATAAAAAGGCCCGACCCTTGATGGCATCAGTTGAAATGAGCCCCGGATGCTCATAACGACTATCGAAACTATCCGGGTGGTCGCCCGCAGCAAAAAAGTAGTTTTGACCAATGACACAGTCATCAATGGCTTCTAAAGACTCTCCTGTTCGTGACGCCTCCTTTGCTCGTCCAACGAAGCTCTCGTTAATAAAGACATGACGATTTTTTACGTTGACAGAGTCTCCGGCAACGCCTGCCACTCGTTTAATTACAGTGACACCGTCAGGAATCGGAGGTGCGTTTTCCCATTTAAAAGCAACCAGTTCGCCTTTAATAGCGCTTCTGTCACTTTTATCGATCAAAAAAACACTTCCCGAAAGGCTTTCTGTCAGATTGATCGCGAATTGATATCGGCTTACAAAAAGGGCAATTCCAAGTGTGAGCACGATAAAAACAAGGGCATGGCGCTTCAAAATCAAAGAAAACGCTCGGATTAAATGCCAAAAGTTACTCATCATTGGGGACGCGCCTTTCTCATCGTGGGAAATTCAGTGAAAAAGTCGCGCTCCAATTGTTGGCGAAGAATGTTTACTTCTGAGACATTGAGGTTGAGCTTTTGCATGACAATAGGGGTGATGTCTTCAATGTCTTTTGCACTGACAATCATTTTTCGATCAAGAACAATAGTCCTCTCATCGCTTAGCTCTCTGAAGACTTTCTGCAGCTTTAGATGAAAGGCTCTGGACTCATTGATAACTTTTTCGTTCTCACCCTTTTTCATGCCCTGCACCCAAATGAGCTTTTGAGCGTCAGTAATCGCTTCAATATCGGCAACGACTATTCGTTGAGTATTAGAGGAGCCGGCATTAAGCCAGGTAGTCAATGAAAAACCCAAAGAAATACCGGCTAAAACCATGGTCCAAACAAAGGGGCTCTTTATAAAATCCTTTAATCGATTCATTTCAAAATTTCTTTCAATTTCTTTTGGTAAAGCTTGTTATGTTGAAGACTCACCTGGAGATAAGGTGAAGCCTTTTGCGTCCGGCGGGTTTCCCGCCGTTGCTCATTTCGCTCTTTGCGCGTTACGGTTGATCGAACAAGGCGAGACTTTTGCGCCAAATCTTTTTCATAAGGGTCAGTAACCGCATACCACTGAACACCTGGAGGGGCGAAGTTATCAATCACAAAATCGTCTTTCATCAGGCGTCCTTTTTTCCGATTAATTCACTGATTGCTTCGGTGACAGTGAGTCCCTTTTGCATGAGTGCTTCAATTCTTGCTACGTCATTTGCCCGGCTCGAATATAAAAGTCGTGAGAATGGATCAAAACGAATCTGTAAAACGGCCGGTACCGTATCGGGTGAACAAAAAAGACACTCAGAATATTCACCTTCGCGCATTCTTAAGTTTTTAATCGCGTTCATCTCCCAGGCGGAAAAAGCCACCTTTTTCTGACTCTGCATGAATCGAAGTGACTCTTCTTTTTGACGCAGAACAAAACGAATGTCTGCGTTTTCAAGCGCAGCTTGAGTGGTAGCGTTTTGATAGTAGTCGGCAAAGGACTGAGTAATCGTGATAAAAGAGGCGTTTTGCTTGCGCGCCCGGCGGTAGCCGTTTTGAATAAAGCTTCCTGCATGCTTGTGACTTAAAAGGTCCCAGGCTTCGTCAATGACGACCATTTTGCGGGTGGACTTTTCACCTAGCGTTAAATCCTGAGTAATTAAGAAGATGAGGCATAAAAGCACGACACTTTGCAGGGTCTTGCGACCTTTAAGGCCATCTAACTCCAAGACAATAAAGTCTTTATGAAAGTTGACGGTTGAGTGACCATCAAAATAGCGCCCATAGGCACCTGTGCGGGAAAAGGGTGCCAGTTGAACGGCAAGGTCTAAGACTCTTTGATCGGATTTAGCAGGCTTTTCAGGATTGACAAACCCTTTTGATAGACTTTCAGTGAGATCCGTGACGCAAGCTAGTCTTCCTTCTTTTTGAGCCTTTTTCAAAATAAAGATGACGTGTGTTTGAAGGACGCTTTGCGCAAAATCACTTAACCCCTCGTTGGGAGAGGCCATTTCAGTGAGAATCGGGATTAAAAATCCCATGTCTTCCTTAATGTCTTTTACAAGCTCAAATGGGTTGATGACGAGCGTTTTTTCAGGTGCATAGTCAATCCATTGGCCGTTTAATAACTGACAGAGCTTTTTATAGGATGCTCCGACATCAATCACATAGGTTTTGCCTCCTGTACCGAGGTTGCCAGTGATGAGATCATTAGTGAGGGCGCTTTTGCCCGAGCCCGAAGTGCCGACAATAATTGCGTTGTAGTTACCGGAACTGGCAAAAGGATCAATGGGCGTAATTTGGCCATGAAGACCAGTGAGCAAAAGCAAAGGCGTGAGCGACTCTTCTGCGTTTCGAGTACCGGTGCCTTGAAACTCAGCAATAAAGGGAGAGAGATTGGCGGCATTAGTAAGTGTTTTTGTACTCAAGCGCTGAGCCAATTCCAAATCTCGCGCCAGAATCGGCCCCATGGTCATAGGAAGCGTTGCCAACACGCTTTGCCAGTGCATGCGTGTGTCGCGAGTTAAATCTAGATGCGCTTCTTTAAAAACAGAGATCGCAGCTTCTGTACACTCCTCTAGTGCTTTTTGAGGCGCTAAGAGCAGTACTTGAATAATGAGCTTACAGAGCCCTCCATTTTGAGCATATTCTTCTAGGACAATATCAAAGTCGCGCTCGCGCTTTTTTAAGTAGGGTAGGTAATGAGCGACTTCACTGTCAGCGATTTGTTTGGCACGTGCAGCTAAAAGTTCTGTTTTGGCTTTTGTTTTTTCAAAGTTGGGCATCGTCACTGCACAGGTGACTAAAAATGGACAGGGGATATCAAGCGTTTTGTGTCCGATAAAGCGCGAGGTGAGCGCCAAGGCATAGTCACTCGGAAACCCTGAGACTGAAAGTCCGGTAAGCACCGTTGAATCGTCACTTTGAGACCCATGAAGGATAATGCCGTCTTCTGTAATACGAATACGTGTATCGGGATCCACTAAGCCAATAGAAAGCGGTTCCAAAGAATTGGGCACAGCGCGTGAAGTAAGCGCCTCATTTTTATGAGCATTGAGAATAGCGCGAAGCGTTCGATAGAGGTCAAGCGCCCTCCACGTATGACTATATAAAAACTGCGATTGAAGAAGCGAAATGAGTCTTTCGCGTTCTTTTTTAGCTTTTTCTATGGTTGCGAATAAAGCTTTATCACTTAAAGGAACAACCACTGAAACCCAGGCACGGAAGTGTCTTACACGAAAGTGAGACCCTTTAGAAAGACTATTTTGAAGTCCTTCTTTTAAGTAATGTGTGCGCTCTTTGGCTAGGTGATTGAGCGTTTGAGCACAAGCCTTTTGTGACTCAGGAACAAGGAAATAAGGGGTACGGCTAGCCTCATAAGCGTTAGTGGCCCAATTGATATTAGGTTCGCCAAAAAGCGTGACTTGAATACCCGTGCCTGAGGGTAGATCCGCAGAAAAAAGGCTCGTGAGATGGCTTGCCATCTCAGGAGTTGCTCCTGTCTGGGGCGTCAATTCCAGCGTAAAACCGACAGATTCCATTGCAAAGTGCTTTTCATCCATAATGGCAAAAAGCCCTTCTTCTAGCTCCTTTCCATAGGGTAGAAGCGAAGACAAGCGGTCAATGACCGTTTGTGAGCCTCGACTCAGTAATAAAGACTCCTCATCAGCTACGAGATTGGTGAGATAGTGATTTAACCTCAGAGCTTTTTCTCGGAAAAATTTTTCAAAGACGTTCATCATGAATCTTGTCCCTTAGTCCTGAGTTTTAAGGGGCGTAATCATTTTTCGAGAGGCATCCTTTATGGGCTTAACATCGAGAGTTTCCGGCGCCCAGTGTGCTTCACGAATGGTCGTGAAAATCATATGTTCTGCGTGCAGATCACCCTCTTCGTCAATGTAAGGTGCAACCCATACGCGCAGAATTTCTTCAGGTGAGCGCTTCGGAGCCATCAAAGGTGTGTCAGTTATTATCGGATCGCTCAAAGAACTCGCCTTAGAAATAACAACAGTTGTTGAAATCGTTTCATTTTGCTTCAACTTTTCTTTATCTAAGCTTTCATGCACTGAAGACAAAGAGGCGCAGCGAGGAGACAAATCCACTGAACAAGCAAAATCGGACTTAGCGTTTTGTAAGCCCGTGATCGATCCGCAGGCCGTTAAAATAAATGGAAATGAGCTCATGGCCATCACTAAAAAGGATCGCTTCATTAACGATTCTCCTTCACAGAATCTTTGATGGCCTTTTTAATCTTGACGATAGCTTCAAGTTTTTCTTTAATGGTTTGAGCGTTTATTGCTCCTGTGACACGCTCACCATTTTCAAAGAAAATCGTGGGCGTACCTTTGATACCAAGTTTTCTCATGAGCTTTTCATTTTCTTCGATGGCAGTCGTGCATTGGGCAGGAGTAGTTAGCTCAACACCATCAATCATGACTTTTTCAAAGGCTTTGATCTTATCTTTGGCGCACCAAATGCGGGCAGAAACTTCTTTGGCATCCGGATGCAGACTTGTAAGAGGCGTTAAAAAGGTATGGATACGGATATTGTTCAGACCGGCAAGCGTTTCTTCTAACTTTTTACAGAATGGGCAGCGGGGATCGGTAAAAACGTAAAGCGTGTGCTGAGGTGTCCCTTTTTCACGAGTAATGGCATTTTGAAGCGGGAGCTTTGTGACATCGATCATTTGTGCAAGTGTCTTTAACGGTGCCGTGAGATCAACTTGCTTTTGCATATCGTAAAAGACTCCGCCAAAGAGCCAATGACGAAAATACCGGTCACGATTTTGGGCATTGACGTTCTCTAACTGCATGAGCGTTTCAGAATCAATAAAAACATAGCTTACCCCGTCACCTAAAATGACTTCGTAAAAACCGGCAACAGCCGTTTCTCTTGCAAAACGGATATGGTTTTGGGGATAGGCTTTTTGAAGAGCTTCTAAGACCTTAGTATCTTTTGCGCTTAAAGCAGTCTGAGAAAATCCGAGGCTATAGGGCTCCTGCTGAACTTCAGCTAAAACATCAGTAATGGAAAAATTCATGACTAAACTCACAACAATTGAAAATAAAAAGTGCTTTTTCATAAAAAGAGTTTTAGAAAAGAGATTTTTCAGTGGCTATGGAAGCGCTTTGCGTGATGACAATATCCACATCGCGTCCTGCATCGACTTCTAAAACAGGGAAAATTTTGTCGGCTAGTTTTAGGTAATAGTCTGCAACGCGGTCCAAGGCATCTTGCATCCCTTCGCCTAAGCCGGCTCGCCAGGGGTTATTGACGGAATTGGTGACAGTGCCTGCAAAATTCGTAGTGGAGTCTTGTGCGGCAAGACTCACAGCTTCCCCTAATCCGGAAAGCGTTCCCACCAATAAGGCATTGGCAATGGCTTGACCGGAGCGCGTCACCACTCGTGCTTTAAGCCCCGTTTTCCCATCTTCTCCAGTGACATAGCCCGTGAGCTTCACATCAATGGCGCCTCTTGATTCAGTGATGCAACTTAAACGGTCTAAACGCACTAAGACTCGTTCGGAACTTAAGTCACCGGTGGCGTTTGCTGTCACCATGCAACGCTTCACATCAGAGCGGTAGCGATTCGGTAAAAAAGCTGGATCCCTAATTTCTAAAAGCATAGGAACGGGGTTGCCGTTGGCTTGCCCTCCGGTAGGAGCTTCTACGCCGTTTAAAAGACGTGCTCGGGCAAAACTGCCTGTGATCAATAAATCATCAGCTTTTCGCTCTTTGGTTCGGTTTTTTGCGATTTCGTCTTTTTTTGCCGACTGGGGTTTATTAACAATTTCCGCATCGCTGACTTTTTTAATCACAAGTCTCGGGCCCTGAGCCTCAGAGCGTTTAGCTTGTGGGTAAGTGTGATAAGCATTGCTGGCAGATAGAGAGGAAGCTGAACTCTCTAATCCGATATTGGTATCTGAAAACTCATCATTAAACTGTGCAGTAGAGTCTTTGGTCTTCGCTTCACGCTTTTTTCGCTCTTCTTCACGTTTTAGTTGTGCAGACAAGGCCCGAACCTCTTTTTCAAGCGCACTCATTTGAGCACCATAGGTCGTCACAAAATGTTCTTCATTAAATGAGTCGTTATCTAAATGAATGGTGGTAGCGGGCGCTTCTTTTTTTGCCTTAGGTTTTTCTTGCGTAAAAATTGCAATGAGAATGGCAAAAACAACTAAAACGGTTACAAGCACGGCTAAGATGATCCATTGGCGAATATGAATCTGAGTATTGGTCATCGTACGAGTCCTTTGTCTTCGGCTTTTTCAATGACATAAACGCGCGTCATTGCTTTGGGTTCAAGGTGTACGTTTTCGATCGCTACTGCTAAAACGCCTTTTTGATAAAAGAGCTTTTCCTCCAAAGTGATACTTTGCACAGAGGTGTTTTGATGAACTAGTACTTTGCCAATTAAGCTCTCAGAAGTGAGACTTTTTAAGCAAAAGCTCCCGCAGCGGTTAGTTGCGTGAAAGCCATCGGGAAGCTCATTTCTAGCTAAAGCTCGGATTAAACGCGTGACTTTTTTATCTAAATCAGGCGCAGAGACAATCGTTTCTTTAAACGTGCGCGGAGCATGTATCTCAGTTTGTCCGTCCTTTTGTTTTGTGTTTCCCAACACAATTTCTTGACTTCTTACTGATTGCGGGATGAGCGTTAAGGAGTGTGTTTCTTTGTCTTCCGTTGTGAGAAACAAAGCCACAGCATCTTTGGTTTTCGGAAAGACAAAGACTTGCCCAGTGACGGCGTCAGTTTGCACTTCAAGTTGCGAAGCCTCGTAAATGGCATTAGTGATTTTTTTACCAGTCACTGCAATTCGATTGGGTCCAGTGAGGCTTACCGGATAGGCAGGTGCGCTTTGAGCTTTTACTGTCGGGTTTTTAACCGAGGATATAGCTTCATGAACCGGATCATCGAGGAGAAAATCATTGCTTGGCGCCATGCCCGCATGAGCGAGCGGGACGACCAGGGTACAAAAGCAGACAAATAGACTCTTAGTCCTTAGTTGTTTCATAGGAGTTAACAAAAAATTAGAGAGAGTTATCGGGAGCAGACGACTTTTGATTGTCCCCATCTGATTCCGAGAGCATCACTAATTGAAGCCTGCCCGCCACAAGAGAAAACTGCATAAAGACCGATGTCTTTTGTCTTAGCGTTTCGGTTTTCCCGATGTAGTGGTGTTTAAAGCCCTTTGCTTTAACAGTTAGTTCTTGGGTATTGACTTCAAACGATTCAATGGCAAATAGGCTGGTAGCACGTAGTTTTTTAATGACACGGGCTTTTTCTTTTAAAGCTTCATCAATGTCACCGTATGCAGAAGGTGCAACGTGCTTTAAAAGCGCTTCGCGGTTAAAGTCAACATTGGCTGGCGTTACATTCATCGACAGTGACAAAAGATCCCGGGCAACCAGAGTGAGGTAGCTTTCATCAACATGGCGCTCAGAAACACTCAATGGGTGCGTGGTTTCATTGATGCCGATTGGAACTAAAACGGTTGTTATTGGACTTTCTTTAAAAAGAAAGCACCCTGTGAGAAGACAATTCATGGCAAAAGAACCCGCCAGAAGTCCAAGCGTCAAGCGCTTTAAACCCAAACGTGCAGCCATATCGACAGACAATTGTTTATAGGTATTCATAGCCTTTTAGCCCATGAATTCACGTCGATAAGAGGGAGGTGAGCGTCTGAAAGGCTTTCCTGGCAAATACCAGTAAAGCGTATGAATGCCAAAGCCTTTAGCTCGGCCCTGCCGGACTCGACTCCAGCCCTTGGCTAAAAGAACGCCTAAAATCGTTCCCAAAAGCAGACTTCCCACCATCACACCAATGGCGATGCCGGTCAAAAAAAGCGTTGCCACATCAAAATCCCAAATAAAGATTTTGGCGTTGGCATCCAACTCTATCGGGATGGGCACAAGCCCCAATTCATTTCGACGCGAATTCATGAGAGTCTTTCTTTAGATAAGAGCAGTCAGAATGCCTTCAATGACGCTAGGTGCAATCACTAAGCACATGGCAGCAGCCACACATCCCACAGCTCCCATAACGGAACCTCGGATAATGCCCATGCCCAAACCGACTAAAAGAAATATCAAGGCGATGGCACGACCGAGGTAACCCGTGACCCAGGATTCCACGATGGTGTAGAGTTCTTGGAATTCTCCGCCCGTTTCACCGGCGTAGACGGCAGAAGAGCAAAGTGCCAGGGTCAAAAGTAAAGAAAGAGTCTTTTTCATATATATCCTTTACGAAAATTGGAAAAGCAGTCCTATGCGTAAAAATGCATTAAGACGTAGGGGCGCAATCGTGCATGAAAAAGAACCTTGCAACCATTAGAAATTTCACGGTCTTGAAAGCCGCTAAAAAACACCTTTTGAAAACTAAGTAATTGATCTTTGATGCGGTAAATCTGAATTTTCAATGAATAACGCTTGAAATGACGCAATGAAAATTTTTTTAAAGATGGATTTTTAATGTCTTAAAGTCCGTTTAAACAAAAAGCCCGAACATTTGTCGGGCAAAAAAGATTTCATTTTTAGTATTGAGAAAAAGGCTTACTTATACGCGTGTGTAACCACGAGATAAATACAGGCTGAAAGGGAAATAAACCCGAATAAAATCCAATAAGGGTTTATAAAAAATGGCATAAAGCTCATCACAATAACACCTTGCACCATGATGCAGGCGGTAACGAACGCCGTTCTTAATAAAAAGGAACTTGAAGGTAAGAATCGAGCGTATCGGATTTTTCTGACGCACAAGGCATCTACAATTACAACGGCAATGAGGGGTAAGAGATTTAAACCTAAGAGACCTGTGACCAAAATTCGGCCAATAGCCAAAATGGTGATGGCGTATGTCGCCTGTAAGTAGGGAATGGCAAGAATCCTTGAGACAGCGCCCTGAACCTCGCTGTCAGTAAAGTGTTCAGAATATTCCAATGAAGCTTGATCGCCGGAAGGAATAGGGGAAGTCGAAAGGAATTGCTCAACACCTACAAGTAGTTGATTAACGCGCTCAACCAAATCAAAACCAAGATACTGAATTTGCCAGGCTCGTTCCCGCTCAATTAAATCAAAAGTAAAAGCTTCATTATGTCCTGCAGACCACCAAAGGATCTGCACGAGAATGCATCCCCAAAAAATGCTCCAAAGGGTTTTATACATGGATTAACGTCCTTTCTTTGCAACAAGAATCGGGCATCGGGTTTTATAGATGTAGCCCGCCGAGACCTGAACAATAGCTTCGCAGTTGGGGAGTTTTCCCAAAAAATCAGCTGGAAAGATCGGTTCTAAATCTGAACTCATCTGACGGGTGAGCCCTGAGTGATAGTCAGGAGACAAATGATCTGGCGCACGATTATTAATAGCGAGGCTTTGATTGGCAATGTAGGTCTTTCCCAGCGTCTCTACGACAAAGCGTTGCGTCATCTGATCTTTGGTTCTAAGTGCAATGAGGTTATTTAAGTTTCCTAAAACAACATGCGCAGCTTCTAGACTTCCCATTCGATGTGCGAGGTCGGCAATGGTTTGCATAGCACAGGTCGTTTGAATACCCGATTCTGCACCTTTATTGAGTATCTCAATTAAAGGGACATTGATGACGTTTGAGACTTCATCAATAAAAAGGCTGATACGTTGAGAGTTTAGTGCCGAGAGTCCTAAGTTATATCGGCGACCGGCGATATTAGCAAGGTCTGCGAGCCAAATCCCTGCAAGAGTTGAAGCAACCGTAGGGTTGGGCATGGAATCAAGCCCAATGTAAAGTACATGACCGCCGTTAATTACTTTTTCAAGGTTCATCACCGGTCGCGTGTCGTGCATGTCAACTAAGGAAGGTGAAAGACTATCGGCTAACTTCCCGGTTGTGAGCATAGAAAGGATCGGTAAAAGGGAGGCCGTTATTTTTGAATAGTGCTCACGGTTATGCCGAAAGACTTCAATTAAGCCATCAATTGCAGGGTCTGGCATCGTTGTGTGAAGTTCTGTTTCATAGAGTGCCACTAGTACCATGAGGCGCTCAGACACAGTTGGAGCAGGTGGTTTTCCAGCTTTTTCTTTTAATTCAAAGTACTGTTTTTGCCAATCAGGATTAGCATAGCTTTTTGCATGGCGCTCCAATAGAGATTCTAGTAATTCATAGATTCCAAGTTTTACATACTTGGCAATTAAGGGAAGGGTCGGCCGAATTTCTAGAGCTATTAAGCCTTGTGCTATGGCATTGACAGCCATCCAGGCAAAATTGGCAAAACTTTCATCCATATTGGGCGGAAAGGCTTGACGGATGCGGGAGGCAATTTCAGTGGCATTTGTGAAACTGTGCATGGGGTCGAGCCTAATTCCTATGTCAGGAAAGGCCGGATGAAAAGTTAGAGGATCTTTTCTTCCGCAGGCTCTACAAGCATGAAGAATGTTGTCTTTGAGTCTTGAAGAGTGTTTTGGGTCAATGACGATTACAACATCTCCTCGGGCAATGGCTTGAGCCACCAAATGGCTTAAATAAACACCTTTACCGGCCTGAGTCGTTCCACAAAGACAAAGCCCACCTTCAAAATTTTTAAGAGGGCGGAAAAGAGACTTTTCACTGTCGCCTACTCCGTGAATTATGGGTAAACCTGCAGCCTCTTTAGGTAATGATGAATTAGATAGAAGAATTTTGGTGAGCACTGGGTGAAGCGTGAGTTTTGTCCAATCAAGCTTCATTAATTCGTAGAGTTTTTGAGAGTGTTCAGGCCACCAGCGAAAACCTAATCCAAGCCACAAATCATTCGGGTGCCCCTTCATGATTTTGGCTAGATCCTTAAATGTCATAAAAGTGAGTTGAGAACCTGATAATCTGGCTCTTGCATGAAGGACTTTGAGAGCTTCAAAAGCTCGTTTGATGAGCATAGCTAGTGTTAATGTCCAAAGGATAGCGCACCAGGAAAGGGGAAGGCGCCCGGCAAAATATAGCCAGGTTGTCCAGCCAAAAGCTAAAGCCCAAGCAATAACCGCGAAACTTTCAAAAGCCGGTCTCCAACATTCATAGCGCTCAAAACTTTGAGAGGTTTCTTCTCTTTCATTCATGATCAATCACCTTCAAAGTTAAAACTTAATTGATCGCCGGCATCAATTTTTTCTTTGAAAGAAAAGTTTGGATGAGGAGTTTTTTGAAAGACATACCTAAAGGCTTTTTCAAAGGTCAGTACCTCATGATTGAGTATTGCTTCAAACAGATCAGGTTTTAGGATTACGCCTCGCTGAAGGGTGGCGTTTTTGCCGGTGTGTGTAACCCACAAAGGTTCGTTGCGCTCTGTTTGGTAAATAAGGTTAGAAGTCAGAAGCGATAAAACCAAGCGTTCAAAGGAAAGCGAAGTGTCTATCTGATGGTATAGAGCCTCTGAAAAGAAAAATCCTTCATCAATCAATGTTTCCGAAAGACAATCTTTGTGGGAAGTCATAAAGCTTGTAAAAGAGTGAAGGGCATCTTTGAGATCATTTTGTTGGATCTCTATGGCCAATTGCCAAATAAGAGTAGGTTGCGAAGGCGTTTTTTCAGGCAACTGCTCAGTAAAAGCTTTATTACTAATTTGCATCACCTCTCGAGTTAACTGCGAAAGCCCTGCAGATTGGTCAAGAGTGAGTTTCACTTCAAAATCGCGCTTAATGGTTTTAGCGTACAAAATGCGGCTTGCTGTTAAGAAGTAGGTATCCGATAATTTAATTGCCTCACGGGGTTTGGCATTTGGGGTTACTGCGATCATGCAAGTTGCTGTCCCCTTTTGTGAGATCATGGAAATTCCGCTAGAAAGAAGGCATCCGGCCCATATATCGGGATCAGTCGGTAAATCAACGAGTCCGAGTTTCTTCATATCATCGATGAGAATCGGGCAGACATCCGGCCAAAAAAGAAAAAGACCGTCTGCGCCTTTTCTTAAAGGGCTGTCTTTTGCATTAATTTCCCAATCATTAACAATTCGTGTCCGAAGGATGCGAATAAGCGTTTCTTGCCAACCGTCAGGAGCTAAAATTTCTCCTAACTCTTTCCCCAGTCTTTCGCGCTCTAAGAGACAGGTTCGATAAACCCCTAAATCATGAGCCTTAATTACTGATGATGGAATATCTGTAAGAGGAGCATTTCCAGAAAGACAATTCATGAGTTCCAAAAGTGGTAAAGGCCCCGCATCGGCTAACCAAGCTAGTGTTTCTGGACAAAGTATATGTCTGGCTAAGAAAAGCCTTAAATTTTCTTTTGAATGATTTAAGGGATGAGTTTTTGTATTCCAATGTAGTTGTAATTTAAGATCAGAATTTTTTGAAAGTTTTTCTTTTACCCATTGAATGTAGGGCATTGCAAGAGGTTCAAAAGCAACGTTTTTGATGTGGTTTGCCTCACTAATATGGAAAAATGAATCATCGTGCTGAGGAGCAACTTCAGCAATCTGAAGATTTTGAAAAGCATCCAAAAAGGAGCAAAGGCTTGCCAGAGCGGCAGAAGCTTTAAGTCTTCCTTGCAAGAGATGCTGAGCCATGATGTTTTTCTCGAGTTCCACCGTGCTTTCCATGATTTCTATGGCATAAGTGGCTGCAGTGAGGCTCGCTCTGAAAAGATCGCCTTCGGAGCTAAAGATTCCCTTTGGACGATAGGGTAATCTTCCGGTTACAAGAGCCAATTGCCTGATACAAGGCAGAATTTTTGATTGCCAACTTGCTTGATCGGAATAAGCAATCTCAAGGCGCTCAATCAAGAGTTTATTTTCCTCAAAAAATAACTCGATTTCGATTGGTTGCAATATTTTTGGCAAATGATTACCTGAAGAAGCTCTTTTGATCAGGTGAAAAGAAATCATTTAAAAGCCCCTTCAATGTAAGCATTAAGCACTGTTTTAAAGCAGAGTCTGTGTTTGATTACACTATTGATTGCTTTAATAAGCCGCTTATGTTCCTGATCGAAATGATGAGGGATTAAGAAAGGTCCCATTCTTTTTATTTTGGGAATTATTGGAGTGCTTTCATTATCAAAATAAGCATGAAGGCTTGCGGGAAAATCGCTGGCTACAACCGATTTAGGATTGTCAGAGCGATAGGGGATTAGCCCTTTAGCATTAAACCAGTGATAAAGATTCATCACTGGATGGCAATCTTTGGAGTGATTGGCTAATACAGTTGGTGAGTGTTCAAACGCTTCGACAGTTTTTATAAAAGCTTCCAGTCTGTTTAATCCCAAATTAAGCAGAAGCTCAAAGAATCGAGTTGCGACATAGAGAAAATAACGATCGAAGGAATATCGCTCCAAAAGGTGTTTCTGAATTTTAGTTTTTCGAAGGAATTCAATCTCCGGAACACTTCCTTTGCGAAGTTGCTTAACACGATATACCGTTAGACCGGTTAATGCTGCAATACAATCATGAGGGAGTTTTGTTTGAAAAAGTCGATCATAGAAAATCGTTTGATTGCTGTTTAGTCGGGGGGGGGTAAAACACCTGAATGATGAGATTTTTTGATCATTTTAAATAATGAATCAACAATAACAAAGTGATTTTTGCTATCAGTATTAAGTAAGCTCCAGTGTTGATCTTTTAGGCACAATGGTCCATGTAAAGTTTATGGATCGGAGATTTTTGAATTTAACGTTACCCCAGTGTGTTCCCCCAAAATGAAACTTTGAAAATGAGCGTTTAACCAAATATTTTTTATAGCCGAAGTTTCTTCAATGACAATATTTTGTTCGCTCGCATGAAGTGAAAAGAATGGCAGAGGATATAAACCAAATGCTTTGATTGCGTTTTCAATGATAACTTCTTCTGCGTCCGCAGAAATGTCATAGAAACCACAATGGCGTTTATAGTCCTCTTTCATTAATTCTCTGATTTTTAGATAGTTGAAAAAGGTAATGACGTTATAAGAAGAGAGATTTTTCATGATTTCCTTAAACGAGCAAAAAGATAAAAAATCAGGCTTCTAAAGCCAAAAGAGTCGCGAATTGTAATGATGGGCTCAGTACCAGGCTATGAGAAAAATCAAAAAAATGTCGACTCTTTAGGGTTTAAATGACAATAGATATATAAAATCTAGGGTATTGTTCTAAAGATGGATACTCATTAAAAATGCAAAGTTTTCTCTCAGAGACTCTTGTGAGTTGTGATTTAACAGCTTGTGGATTAACACTTAATATCGGACGTCAGCGTTTGAGCGACTCTGAGTATGAAAGCCTTTTGAAAAAGGCGCGTGATTTGAAGCTCTTGGCTAAGCAGAGAGAAATGGTTGATGGAGCATTTGTCAACACTTCAGAAAAAAGGCAAGCTCTTCACACCTCCCTGCGTTCACCCAATCCAGCGAGCCCTCACT
>UMID01006421.1_pt1 | contig 152531 bp, 141 predicted proteins | sample 1965691 | NCBI WGS metagenome assembly UMID01 (sample SAMEA4836115, study PRJEB28245) | human gut metagenome | biome: gut microbiome; material: fecal sample | place: Denmark | collected 2008 | reverse complement strand
ATGCAGGTCCGGGTCGTCGTGCCTTTCTGAATTAAATCCCAAACAATTCTAAAATCCGGAACTCCTCTGCCTCTTTCCCTATCTGACACAACAAGCACCGCATTCCCACATCCGTAATCTTTCCATCCAGTGTCATGGTTACTTTCTGAATTTCATTTTCTGTCATCAGATTCATAGCATCAATCTGGATTCCATTTAACTTTGTCATGTTCACGAACAGGTTCAGATCACTTGTCTCTTTTGGGCAGGTAAATCCAATCTTTACCTGTGTATGTTCGGTCTCAGCTGTCAGTCCTGCTGCCGCCAGAGCTGCCGTCATAACTTTTTCCTGCATCTCTGGTAATAATTCATATTCATATTTTCTGCAAAGGCTCATTAAGTGTCTCAGGAATGTTTTATATTCTTCCTGGATCTCCGGATCCACATCCGTGGCTCTTTTTTCAATGATTTCAAGTTCTCTTTCGAGAACAAATACATCTCCTCCGGTCTGAGCTTTTACTTCTGCTACATGTTTCCCACACTCCATGCGTTTCAGAAACAGTGGTTTCATCTGTGTATCCACCGCATCAATACCTGCACGTACTTCTTCCAATGTCATAACTTTTTTCCTCTCCTACTATCAACATATACGATCGTCATACCAGAATATCTTCTATAATAAAGCTCCCTGTCTGTCCAGTTCTGCTCTGATCTTTCTTATATCTGCTTCGCCGTATTCTGCCTGTACAGCGGCTGCCACTCCGACCGAATGTCCGGTGGCAAAACAGGTTCCCATAACCCTTACTGCCGCAAATGCTGCTTCATCTGCAGATATCATCCTTCCGGCCGCATACAGATTCCCGATATTATCTGACTGCAAAGCCCCAAGTGCTATATCGAACCAGCTTCCTTCTTTTACATCCATATATGTTGCCATCTTATCTGTATCTTTGTGGATCTCCGGCTTCCATCCGCCTCTTGCCACACCATCTTCACATTTTTTTCTGTTCAGTACATCTTCCGCTTTTATCATCGACTTTCCTTTGATCCTTCTGTCTCACGGAAACCGATAGACGGACCGATCATCGTCAGTTCACATTGCTCCATCCCCTTAAGATATCTGCGGAATGCCTCTACATAATACAACACCTGCCTTCTGGTGTCCAGTTCCATCTTCGTAAGTTCCTGACTGCTAAGCCCGGTCGGCATAACACTTGGAAGTAATACTGCTACCTGATTCGATCCTTCTCTTTTAAGAATAAATCCTTTTTCTCGCGTGAGATGCTGGATTCCTGCTTTTTTTGCCTTGATCACGGCCTGTTCTACAGCTTCCGGAGTCAGATCACAGGATATATCAACGCCGCTTAACCGAAATGGAAGAGTTGCAGCCTGTACATTTCCCTCTTCATCCCGCCAGACGTATTCTCAATGATACAGAGCAGTTAAAATACAGCATGTTAAAATACAGTTCTTTGCAGACAGGAACTCTGAAACTAGGCATGTTATGGATTGGAGATTATCTGAATCTTCCACAGCTGATCACGGATTATCATGACCGACATCCACTTGTCACCTGCCATCTTGATGTAGAAGGAAGCAAAACACTGTTTCATATGCTTAAAGCAAGAGATCTGCATGCAATCTTCATCATCGGTTCTGAAAAACAGCTGCGAAACCAGTCAGTCTGATATTGTAATACAGCTTGCCTCCAACAATCTGGCCATTGGATTTTCTTCAAACTCAATTGCAGTCCGGTTAAAGAATCCGGGATGTAAGATCGTGCCGCTTGAAGTTACTTTATCAAGACCGATCTACTATGTGACACACAAAGATATGCTGAATTATCCGACCATTCATTCCTTTACAGACTTTATAAAAGACAGATTTCAGCCAGATAAACCAATACCGTAAAATGACTTGCGGATTTCTCTCTTCACCAGTTATAATAAACAGGAGAGAATCAATCTTTGGGGGATTATTATGATAAAAACATTGTTCAAACACATTTCAAAATACTACAAGGACACTTTTGTCCTGGCCATCGCAGGTGTTGCTGTCGGCGTCCTTGTCGGACTCGTTGATGCAGCATTCGGGCTGGGACTTAATACCTGTACCGCTATCCGGACGAAATACTTCTGGTATCTGATCTGGTTCCTGCCTCTTGGCGGCGTCTTCATCTGGTTCATCTACCACCAGTTTGGCAAATCTGTCGCTAATGGTATGAAGATGGTCTTTCACGTCGGCCTTGGTAAAAACACCAAACTTCCAATCCGTATGGTGCCACTATCCGTCATCGGAACCTGGACAACACACCTGTTTGGAGGAAGTGCCGGACGAGAAGGTGTTGCTGTTCAGATTGGTGCGGCTGTTTCTAATAATATAGGACGTCTGGTTGATAAGACCATCGATATTGAGAACAGCCGTAAAATGTTCCTGATCACCGGTATGGCCGCCGGATTTTCCGGACTTTTCTGTACTCCGCTTGCTGCAATCTTTTTTGCATTGGAAGTACTGGTTGCCGGAAAACTTGAATATCATGCTTTGATTCCAGCAACGGTAGCCTCCATCAGCGCTGCATTTACATCCAGAGCACTCGGGCTTCGGAAATTCCATATTAATATACTGGAAACCTTGAATTACCACCCTTCTACCTACAATGCCGTTTTACTCTTAAAACTGGCTGCGATGGGACTGGTCTTTGGTATCGTTGGTTCTTTATTTGCTCTGATTCTTCGGTATCTGCGTTTAAAATTCGCTTTCCGTTTTTCTTCGCCTGTAAAAAAGGTTCTGATTATGGGATCTGTTGTCGCAGTTCTTATGATGATCTTTCATCAGGGAAGATACTCCGGAACAGGCTCTAACCTGGTTGCTCTGTGCTTTGACGGTATTACAGACGATATATATGCTTATGACTGGATTCTTAAGATGGCTCTTACGATTCTGACACTTTCCTCCGGATTCATCGGCGGTGAAGTTGCACCTCTGTTTTCCATCGGTTCCTGCTTAGGATATGTACTTGGACCGGTATTCGGATTTGATCCGATGTTCGGTGCAGCTCTTGGATTCGCTTCCGTGTTCTGCAGTGGATCAAATACTTTGCTTGCAGCTATCCTGGTCGGCGTGGAAAGTTTCGGATATAATATGCTCCCATTCTTTTCGGTTGTATGTTTTGTATCGTTTATCTTTAACTTTAATAATTCGATCTTTACAGCACAGAGAGTTGCATTTACACATCCTGTACGGCATCAGCAGTTGAAACAGCGGATTGCACCAAAGGGAAATTAACGTATTAGCATATACATAGTAGTTCCAGCAAGTAGCAATGTATCTTACATACTTTGTATCTACAGGACTTACCACTGGCAGCTCTTTACGAATGCATGGCAATAAAAAATAAGTGTACATCCTTCCACCGAAGAATTGTACACTTATTTTTATTTTCTTATTTCAATCTTAATTTCTTATAACACAACTTCCGTGTCTTCCAGAACCTGCCTCAGACTCCTATGCCATGATTGGCTTCAGTGCCTCAGCAAGCTTGTCCTTCTCAGCCTGTGCCTCAGCAAGATCATTACCAAGTGTTGTGTAGTAAATCTTAATCTTAGGCTCTGTTCCTGAAGGACGTACGATAACTGTCTCATTGTTCTCAAGCTTGTAAACTAATACATTTGCTACAGGAAGTCCTGTTTCTTCTGTCTTAGTATAATCTGTTACTTCTGTTACCTTGTATCCAGCGATCTCTGCCGGTGCATTCTCACGCAGGTTCTGCATGATTCCAGACATCTTGTCCATTCCACTGAGTCCAGGGAATTCAAAGCTGTCGATCTTGTTGAGGTAACGTCCGTACTCTGCATAGATCTCTTCCAGTCTCTGTTTCAGAGAGCTGCCGATACTTCTGTAGTAAGCTGCCATCTCACAGATCAGCATAGATGCGATAACGGCATCTTTGTCACGTACATATGGTCCTGCAAGGTATCCGTAGCTTTCCTCAAATCCAAAGATGAATCTGTCTACTTCGCCTGCTGCCTCTAACTGTGCGATCTGGTCTCCGATCCATTTGAATCCTGTCAGTACGTTTCTTAATTCTACTCCGTAATGAGCTGCTACTGCATCAGCAAGTGGTGTAGATACGAGAGATTTGACTGCTACTGCTTTTTCAGGCATTGTACCTTTCTCGATACGTCCTGCACATATGTAATCCAGAAGAAGTACTCCGACTTCGTTACCGCTTACTAATTCATAAGATCCATCCGGGCACTTCATAGCGATACCTACACGGTCTGCATCTGGGTCAGTGGCAAGCATAAGGTCTGCATCTGACTCTTTTGCAAGGTTCAGTCCAAGCTCCAGTGCCTCAAAGATCTCTGGGTTTGGATAGCTGCATGTTGTAAAGTATCCATTTGGATATTCCTGCTCCGGAACGATTGTGATATCTGTGATTCCGATATCTTTTAATACCTGTGTTACAGGAACAAGACCTGATCCATTTAATGGGCTGTATACCAGTTTTAATCCGGCTGTCTTACACAGTCCCGGACGAACCTGACGGGATTCGATTGCATCATAGAGTGCTCTCTTGCAGTCATCTCCTACAAATCTGATCAATCCTTCTTCTACACCTTCTGCAAATGACATATATTTTGCTCCGGTCAGAACGTCTGTCTTCTGGATCTCTTCGTATACGATTGCAGCCGCATCGTCTGTCATCTGACATCCGTCCGGTCCGTATGCTTTATATCCGTTGTATTTTGCCGGGTTATGAGAAGCTGTTACCATAACACCTGCATTACAGTTATAATAACGTGTTGCAAATGAAAGTGCCGGTACAGGCATCAGTGCATCGTAGATTCTTACTTTGATCCCATTTGCTGCAAGTACTCCTGCTGCTGTCTTGGCAAATACATCACTCTTTAAACGACTGTCATAACTGATTGCTACAGTCTGTGTTCCGCCCTGTGTCTTTACCCAGTTAGCCAGTCCCTGTGTTGCCTGACGTACTACATAAATATTCATACGGTTCGTTCCTGCTCCGAGCACTCCGCGAAGTCCGGCTGTTCCGAATTTCAGTGCTACCGCAAAACGTTCCTTGATCTCATCATCGTTACCCTCAATTTTTGACAATTCCGGCTTCAGATCTGCATCTTCAAGATCTGCCGCAAGCCAGCGTTTGTATTCTTCCTGATACATTTTTTATCACTCCTACTTATTTCTTTTCCGGGCTTTTTGTATATTTTCACAACAAACCTATTAATAATATACCATTTTTTATACTTTCAGGCAATAAATGTACTGTAAATTATGTGAAAACTTTTCGTCATTTTTCTCAAAAATCAGAAAAAGGCGGAGGGCACATTTTCTGTGCTGTTTCCGTCTTTTTTCTGAAATTCCAAATTCTTTCTATTGATATGTTTTATTTATCTACCGACATCATATTTTCTACGATTGAACTTCCGACCTCATATACCATATTGGAATCTTTAAGCTGTACATAGCGGTTATCACCATTTACATTTCCAACATAGACAGTACACGTTTTCTTATCCCCTGAAGTACTATCCTTATAAGTTGCCGTTACCGTAATCCGGTTTGCTTCATCCAGACCATATTTTGCAAGATCTTTTACATTATAATCTGCACACTGGGTAAGTGAGATGGTTCCCCATCCGCCTGCCAGTTCGGCCCGCTCTTTCTTTTTCTTATAAGTCGTAGTCTTACCGTTTTGTGTTACCTCTACCTTCTTAAGGTTTCCACTGCTGATCGATGGCAGTGTGTCATTCTCCGTCAGAGATGACAGGTCGAATACAAGATCCGATACCAGTGTACCTGAGATGGTATACACCGCATCCGAATCCTCGATCATTGCATAATAATTGTCTCCGGCCGCATTACCAATCTGAATCGTTCCTTTGGTTCCGTCCTTTGCTGCGTAGGTAACAGTGTAATCCGGACTGTCCAGTCCATAGTCTGATTTTTCATCCGGATCACTTAACTTGCGGACTGCCGTAAGTCCTGTGATTTCTTTTGCCATACTCTTGATCGTGCTCTGGTTCAGACGTACTCCGTCATCCTCATCGTATACCCATTCGCCATTCTCTTTGGTAAAGCTCATCTTACTTCCGCCGCTTTCATAGGCAAATGACTTCAGACTCTTTACATCTACCAGGCTGACTTTTTCCTTGCCTTCTTTTGCCTTCTTCTGCCTGTCACTGTGACTGTTCCATGCTTTCAGACCTCCGTACAGTACCAGCAGTACAGCAAGCACGACCACCATGATGAGCATTGTCTTTTTCTGTTTCATCAAAGTTCCCCTTTTCTGTCCATAAATATTCTTAATTTACGCTTTTCTTCTCTTCCACCAGCGCATGAATCCATAGATCAGAATTACAAGCGGAATTCCGAAGATTGTCAGGATGCTGATGATTCCCGCATGCTGCATCGTGTTGTTGCTTACTTCCAGGCTCTTTGCCTTGATTGCTACGTTCTTTGTCTTGTCAAAGTTCGCTGTCACCGCGTTCATGAACAGGTCCAGGTTCTCCAGTGTTGTATACGTATCTGTAATCTGCGAATCGATCATGCTTTCAGAAGAAATCACTGTCAGACGGCTGGTCTTTGTCGCATCAGACGAGCTGTCTTTGGAAGAACTGCTGTCGGACGAATCGTCGGATGTGATCTGCTCGGTTGCGACTGCTCCCAGTGTATAGGTTCCTTCTTCCTGCTTATCCTCTGTCACGGCATAAGAATTATCGGATGTCTGCATAAATGCCGTTGTTGTGATCGTATCTCTTGCCGGATCTGTTGTAATCAGACCATGTGCATTGATCATCAGTACCATCTCTGATTCCAGATTATTGGCCAGATCATCTGTTGCTGTGATCTCAGGAAAGATATAATAGTAGTTGCCCTGGTAGCTTCTCTGCATATCCGCAATGTAACCATCTGCTTCCTGCATACCATATTCTTTCAGTACTTCATCCAGGTTCGGTGTCTCATCCTCAGAATCTCCAAGAATGATAAATACCTTTCCGCCCTTTTTCAGGTAATTCAGAAGTAATGTTTTCTCATCATCCGAAATGTCTTTTGATGGGGCATCCATAAATAACAGATCACAATCATCAGGAATTTTACCTGTCATCATCAGATTTACTTCATCTGTCGTCAGGTTATTCTTACTGAACAGTTTCGTCACAGAATCTGAAAATGTTGCTTCCCCATGTCCGGTTGTATAATATATTTTCTCTGTCTGTTCACTTGTAACCGAATTGATCGCACTTGTAAACTGACCTTCTCCGTCGAATTCAGATGCAGAACTGCTTCCTGTCGTATAGTAGGAATAAGAATCCGAAACTAAAATATCATCAAAAGAAACGAATTTCGTTTTTCCGGTATCTTTACAGGAGATTACGATCGTATCTTTCTCTACTCCTGCTTTCGTAAGTGCTGCCGGATGCAGGACCGGATCGATCCATGTTACACTAAGCTTATCAGACAATGCCGTATATTTCTTGATGAATGATTTGATCCTTGTATCTGTCGAATCTTTTTCTGCATAGATTTTAAATGTTACTTTTTTATCCAGTTTGTTCAATACCTTTTTACTGGTCTTTGATACTCCGTAAATGTTGTTATCACTGATATCTATGCTCTTAACACTCTCCGGAAGCTGACCCGCGATCAGATTGACAACAATCACCATGCAGATCACAAGTGCGATCATTCCCACACTGTAACTTCCGTTTTTCGATGATGCACTCCGGAATGACTTCTTGATTTTTTCTAACATTATGCTCCTCCTAACTCCAACGTCTCTTCTGAATCATCTGCATCGTCAAAAAGAAGAACAAGACGATCAGTGACAGGTACAATATAATCCCGCTCACATCCAGAAGATGGTTATCGGCAATATTGGAAAATACTTCTGTCAGTTCCAGTTTGCCAAGTACTGTGGAAAGCAGACTTTCAAACACTGTTTTCTTTACAAAGTAAGTAATCAGTGTTCCTGCCAGTACGATCAGCTCCAGTACCCCGCTGATCACGACATTTTTCGTCATATTCCAGACTGCAAGTACGACCAGCGTCAACAACACCGCAACTGCCACTGCATTTGCCCATGCTGCCGAAGGGATAAAGTTCAGGATGCCGCTCCAGAGATAAGTCAGAAGCAGGATACCGAATGCGCCGATTGCCGCAATGATCACACTTTCTGTCAATGAAGAGACAAACATTCCAATGGAAATATATACGCATCCGAGTAAGAAGAACACAAGAATTGCCAAATAGTCTACCTTAATGTATGCCGTCCCCTGCGCTTTAATGATCAGTGGAAAGATCAGATAGATCACACACGGTACAGCCGTGATCGTTACCATTGCAAGATATTTTCCAAGCACGATCTCGAACAGGCTGACCGGTGCTGTCAGTAACATCTGATCCGTCTTATTCTTCTTATCTTCTGCAAAGCAACGCATCGTCAGGATCGGAATTGCTACCAGGTATACGAACAGAATCCCTGACAATACATAAGAAAAGTACGGATATCCATAGTTCAGGTTATACGCCAGGAAATAGATTCCCGTATAAGCTACCAGGAAAGCGATAAATACATATCCTATCATAGAATGAAAATAGGATCTTAACTCTCTTTTATAAATAGCTCTCATCTTACTTCTCCTCCTTTATCATTCTATTGCCTGACCCTTGTGTCAGCTCCAGGAATATCTCTTCCAGTGTTGTCTTACTCTGATTCAGGGTAAGCATCGGTACATCTGCATGGGAAAATGCAAGGAATAACTCTTCTCTGATATCTTCCCCGCCTTTTGCTATAATCTGTGCAGTTGTAATGCCGCTCGCACTGGTGCGGTATTTTACTTCTTTGATCTTTCCTGTCCGGCGGATAATATGATCCATCTCATCCCTGGAAGCCTTTGCTTCCACCTCGATCTGACCTTTGCCACTCATCATATTCTCCAGATTCTCGGTCGTATCACTGGCAACCAGCTTCCCTCCGGATATGATCATGATATAATCACAGACTTCCCTTACTTCCGCAAGAATGTGAGAACTTAAGATCACGGTATGTTTCTTCGCAAGCTTCCTGATCAGTTCACGGATTTCGATGATCTGCTTCGGGTCAAGGCCTACTGTCGGCTCATCCAGGATAATGATCTCCGGGAATCCCAGAACTGCCTGTGCAAGTCCGACTCTCTGCTTATAACCTTTTGACAGGTTCTGGATCAGCCGGTTTTCTACGTCTCTCAGCTTTGCAAGTCTTATAACTTCTTCTATCTGCGGCTCTCTTTTGTCTTTTTTAATTCCTTTTAATTCTGCAGCGAATTCCAGATATTCCCGCACCGTCATTTCCATATATAACGGCGGGATTTCCGGCAGATAGCCGATATTCTTCTTGGCCTCTTCAGGCTCTTTCAAAATGTCATGTCCGTCGATCAGCACCTGTCCTTCTGTAGCTCCCAGGTAACCTGTCATGATGTTCATGGTCGTAGATTTCCCTGCACCGTTTGGTCCTAAGAATCCATAGATTTTACCGGATTCTACGGTGAAATTCAGATGATCTACCGCCAGATGGTTACCATAACGTTTGGTAAGATTCTTTACTTCTATCAAATTTCCTTCCTCCTGTTAAACTCAATCTTGTAACAATATAAAAAATTTTTTTGAAAAGTATGTGAAAAATTTATATTTATTCTGTGAAAGAAAGTTCATCGGCTAAACAAAAAAATAGAAAGAATTCCAGATTTTATAAACATAATCTTATAATCTCCAAAATTCTTTCTATCTTTAGCAACTTTTCTATACGTTTGTCTTCATAAATAATTTCATTTCTTTTAAGTCCATAACACCTGAGGTACTATCTTCTTTAGAGAGTGAACATGCAGCTGTAATAGCACCATAATATAATGCCTTCTCTATACTTTCTCTTTGATACGCTGCATATAAAACGCCCGAGCAAAATGCATCACCTGCCCCAGTCGTTCCTTTTATAAATCCTTTTGGGAGTTTAAAACTTGGAACTTTTACAAATTCTCCTGTTTGACAATTCAAACCATATCCACATGCAGGTGAATGTATTATAGCCCACTTTTTTACTCCCAATTCTTTTAATTTTTCCAACCCCTTTCTCATATTTTCTTCTTTTATTCCATCCTTATCATATAATTGAATTCCAGTCACACCGGTTCCTTCTACTTCATTTACCACACAATAATCTGTATACTTCAATGCAGGCCATACAACTTTTTGATATCGATTTCCTTCTTCTGAAACCATATCTACTGAAGTTTCCATTTCATATTTTTGTGCAGTTGCTAATACCTTTGCGACTTTAGTTCCATAGTCTTCATCCGGTTGATCCAGCGTTCCTAATAAAAGTAAATATTCTAAATGAAAAATATCCGCCTTTATTTTCTTAAAATCTATCTGCTTTTCATTGAATTCCAAACTGGTTCCTGGATCAAAAAAGAATGTTCTCTGCTTGCTTTCTTTTTCTGTCATTGCAAATGTAACAGCTGTTCTTCCTTTTTTTACAATCCCTTCAATGTTTATATTCGGATACTCTCTTAAAGAATCTACTATAAATTGACCATTTTCATCATCACCCACAACTCCCGATACTTTTATTGGTATTTTAGAATCTAACCTTGCCAAATCAATAATTAAGTTGTTAATACCTCCGGTATGGGCAACCGGATTTCTCATCCATGTTAAATTGCCTTTTTGAGGATATACATCTATTGTGTATACTACATCTGCAATAAGATTTCCTGCAACCGTTATTCCTTCTTTATTCATAGGTCTTCCTCCTACAAAACCTCTGGGTATTCATTACATAATAAACGGTATGGTTCTTCATCTTCATCTATAGCAGGAAAACGTCCTACTTTTTTATTATAGAAATAATTATCCGTATTATCGTCATTGCACATAGAAACTTCTCCCAACAAAACGGATCCTTTTCCTTCTTCTACAGAAAAGTCATGGTACAATCCTCTTGTCACAGTAATACTTTCTCCTGGCGTTAGTCTTATCTGAGTTCCTGCCTTCACTGTATAAACACATCCATCGCTATGTACAATGACATCTGTATCTGCCATTTTTCCATCTTCCGTCGAATTATATACACGAATTAGTACATTTCCACCTCCGCGATTAATAATGTCTTCCATTTTATATGCATGATAATGCATTTCCGCATGCTGACCTTCATGGAGCATCAATAACTTTTCTGCATATGGTTTATCATACTTATCGTTTTTTATATTTCCATTTCTTAACGTAATTAACGAAAATCCTGTATGTTCAAAATCTCCGAGTCCAAAATCTGTTATATCCCAGCCAAGCATATTATCTCTAATTTCATCGTATTCTTTCCCTTTTGTTTTCCACTCTTCTGGTGTCCATTCACAAAATGGAGGAAGTGATACATGAAATTTTTTAATCAAATCATGCATATCCTTCAAAGCTTTGTTAATCTCTGATCTTTTCATCTTTCACACCCCCTAATTTTTTAGTGCAAATGTTTCAATTGCCACTTTCACATTTTCTTTCATAGCTTTCATAGCAATTAACGGAATGTCATGATAGAAAATATTTTCTTCTACACTTTTTTTATCCAATGCAGCTTTGACTGCTTTTCCGCCAGCCAATGTCATATACGTGTAATAATTAATTTTACGTATTCCATTTTTTACAGCTGTCTGAAACTCCTCTTTACTAAGTCCTGAACCACCATGCATTACGAATGGGATATCAATTTTGTTTTTAATTTCTGTAATACGATTCAAATCCAAAACTGGCTTCTGTGTATAAATCCCATGACTTGTTCCGAAAGCAATTGCCAACACATCCACTCCGGTTTTTTCAACAAAATCTTTTGCCATATCTGGACTTGTATACACATCATCTAAGTTTGAAAAACTGTCCGCTGTTTCAATTTCTTCTGTATCTCCTAATCCTTTGTCAGATGAGAAAATATGTCCAAGTTCTGCTTCAACTGTAACATCGACTGCATGAGCCAACCTCACCACTTCTGCAGTTATTCTTATATTTTCTTCATAATCACTGCCTGATGCATCAATCATCACAGAGCTAAAACCTAACTGTATTGCTTTAATACAACTTTCAATAGACTCACCATGATCCAAATGTACACAAACTGGAACAGAGGCTTTTTTTGCAAATTGAAGCATAACTGGTGCGATATCTTCCATGGATATCAAATTTCCATGCACCTCTGCATAGTTTAATATAACTGGTGAATTTGTTTCCTCTGCAGCCTGTATGATAGCCATTACTGATTCCATATTCGGACAATTAAATGCTCCAACCGCATATCCTTTTTTCATTGCATCTTCCATCAACGGCTTTAATGAAACTAACATAATCTTTCTCCTTTTTAGTTTATCTTATTTCTTTCCTTTATTTCTAAAGTAATCAAGGAATACAGCCAGTAAAATCACAACTCCTTTTACTACATACTGCCAGAATGAGTTTACATTCAAAAGATTTAATCCGTTATTTAAAACACCTATAATCAAACCACCTATAATAGTTCCACCAATTTTACCACTACCACCAGCCATTGAAGTTCCACCAACAACAACTGCTGCGATAGCATCCATTTCAGCTCCATCACCGGCTGTAGGCTGTCCGGAATACATACGTGAAGCCAAAACAATTCCAGCAAGACCTGCCATCAATCCAGAAAATGCATGTACAAAGAATTTTACTTTTTCCACTTTAATTCCTGAAAACTCGGCCGCCTGTTGATTTCCTCCGACAGCATACATATGACGTCCCATTTTCGTCTTATTCATAATGATTGCTGTAATAATAAGAACAATTACTAAAATTACAACTGGTGTAGGAAAAATTCCAACATAACCAGCTCCTAAAAATTGCCATTCTTTTGTTACTACTCGTACAGGCGAACCGCCAGTATATACATATGCAAGTCCTTTTGCTATATTCATTGTAGCCAATGTTACGATAAATGCTGGAATTGTAGTTTTACTGATTACAGCACCATTAAACATACCAACTAAAAGTCCAACTAAAAGTCCCATAAGTAATGCTATCGGTAATGGGAGATTATATCTTGCTACACATCCTGCCGAAATACAACCTGATAATGCAATGATTGATCCAACAGACAAATCGATTCCACCAAGAATAATTACCATTGTCATACCACATGCCAGGAACAGGTTCGTAGAAATCTGTCTTAATACATTAAATATATTCTGTCTTGTAAAAAATGATCCACTTGTTTTTGGAAAAACTGATAAAAATACACATAATACCAAGAAGGCTACGATTATACCAAGATTTTCTTTAAAGTATATTTTAACAGCATTTCCAACTCCAGCTGTCGCTGTTGTTTTTTTTGTTTTTTCTTCCATTTGTTTTTTTCCTCCTTTATTATGCCCATCCTATTCAGCTGCCAGCATCATAACGCTTTCCTGCGTTGCTTCTTTATGACTAATACAGCCTCTCATCTTTCCATGTGCCATTATATAGATTCGATCACTCATTCCTAAAATTTCTGGCAACTCAGAAGATATCATAATAATTGACATTCCCTGTTTTGCCAATTTATTCATAATTGCATATATTTCTGATTTTGCACCTACATCTACACCTCTTGTAGGCTCGTCAAGAATTAAAATTTTCGGATGTGTTGCAAGCCAACGACCAATTAATACCTTTTGTTGATTTCCTCCTGACAGATTACCTATAGCTTGTTCCTGTGAAGGTGTTTTGGTTGCCATTTTATCAATATATTCTTGTGTAATTTCTCTTTCTTTAGAATTGTCTACAAAAATACCTTTAATGAACTCGTTTAAAACTTCTATCGTTGAATTAAACCTGACACTTTGTACCAAATATAAACCTTCGAGTTTACGATTTTCCGGAACAAGTGCAATGCCATTTTTCATAGCATCAATTGGTGAATTAATAGTAACTTTTTTACCCTCCAGATATATATCTCCTGTACTTTTTGGCATAAGCCCAAATATACTTTTCATTACTTCACTTCTTCCAGCTCCAACCAATCCGGCAAAGCCTAATATTTCACCTTTTCTAAGTTCAAAACTTACGTTTTCTGCCAGCTCACCATCTGAGATTCCTTCGCATCGCATAATAACTTCTTCATGTTCTTCAAAATCTCTTGTATAGTAATTAGTCAATTCTCTTCCAACCATCATTGCAACTAATGCATCTTTTGTAGTGTTTTTTACAACTTCAGTACCTACATATTCTCCATCTCGCATAACAGTTACTCTATCGCAAATTTCTTCCAATTCACTCATCTTATGAGAAATATATATAATACCTACTCCCTTGGAAGTAAGACTCCTCATTGTCTTAAACAAAAATGCTACCTCTTTATCTGAAATCGAAGAAGTTGGTTCATCCATAACTAAAATTTTTGAATTATAAGAAATTGCTTTTACAATTTCAACCATCTGCTGCTGTGCTATCGTTAATTCTTTAATTAACTGATTAGCTTGTATTCCCATTTGATAGTCATCTAACAATTTTTGCGCATCATGATTCATTTTCTTTTTATCAACAAATCCGGAACTCATCGGTTCTCGTCCCAAAAAAATGTTTTCAGCTACAGTCATATACGGAACCAAAACCAATTCTTGATGAATAATCGCTACTCCATTAGCCTGTGCAGCCTTTACACCATCTATATTTACTTTTTTACCGTTTATAATTATCTCGCCTTCATCTGCTGTATAAATTCCGCCTAACACTTTGATAAGCGTAGACTTTCCGGCTCCATTTTCACCTAGTAATGCATGAACTTCCCCCGTCCGAAGTTCGAAATTAATATCCTTTAATGCATATACACCTGGGAATTTTTTGTGTATATGTTTCATTTCTAGCAATGTTGTACCACTCAAAATATCACCCACTTATATCTTTCTTTTATGCAAAAAGGTGCTTTATCCAGTTCATTTGAATAAAGCACCTTTCATATTTTTGTTAATGACTATCGTTTACTGCCAACCATCTGTACCATAATCGTTAACATTATCTGCTGTAATCAGGAATGTTTCTACTGGATATTTGTCTTTCACTTTCTTGCCATCTAAGATTTTATACATAACCTCTACAGACTTATCAGCAATACCAACTGGAGACTGTGCTCCTGTTCCTTCCATTAAAGAATCACCTTTTGCAAGCTCTGATTTAACATCCGGTGAACCATCTACTCCGTAAATTTTGCAATCCTTAATTCCTGCTGCATTTGCTGCCGCTAATGCACCAAGCGCTGTAGGATCATTTCCACCAAAGATTGCAACTACATCTCCATGTGCCTGTAATAAATCTTCTGCAATTCCCATTGACGTTTCAAGATTTCCTTTTGCATCCTGCTGTGCAACAATGTTAAATCCTTTTCCTTTGATTGCATCTGTAAATCCTTTTGTACGATCTACAATTGAATTCATAGTCGGTGAATCAAGAACAATAATGTCTCCACCCTTCGGGCATTTTTTAACTAAATCTTCTCCACAAACTTTACCTGCATTGTAGTTATCAGATCCAACATAACTTGTTGCATACGACATATCGGCAACTTCTGTATCAAAGTTAACGATTGGAATGTTTGCTTCTTTTAAAGCATCCAAAGCTGGAAGAATTCCTTCAGCTTCTGCTGGATTCAGGAACATTGCATCAATTCCCTGTGAAATCAAATCCTCTACCTGCTGTACCTGAAGACTTACATCATTTGCCGGATCTACAGATACAAGCTCGTCCCCATTTGCTTCGACTTTCTTTCTGATTTCATCTTCCAATGTTACAAAGAATGGGTTCGTTCCGTCCATACAAGTATACCCAAACTTGTGACCTCCCTTTTTGTTTGACGTCGATTCAGTTTTCGTCGAACTAGATTTCTTGTCCCCGTCACCGTTGCTGCAACCCATTACCATTGCTGCAACTAATGAAACACTCAATAACACGCTCACTAATTTTCTTTTCATTTCTTTTCCTCCTTGCTTGTTATTTGTTGCCTTAATATTACTAATTTTCCTTTTCCTGTACACCTGTATTTTGTAACTAAAAAAGCATTACATTTCTCACAAAAAAATGTGACAAATGTAATGCTTTTCTTATTGATTTAAAAATTTAGTAATACTTCTCTGAAATACCTTAAGCGAACTATCAATATTCTTTTCATTTTTGTAAATATCATCTATTTCATTCTCTGCTAATGCCATAGCCTCTGGATATTTCGAGAATTTTGGATTTATCCGTCCATTCTCTATCGCATCACTTAACAAACGATTATCAATACCCCTCTCATCTACATCCATATCCTTCCGAATCATGCTTTCTGCATATCTTGATCCAGTTACATATTTCAATACTGATGCACCTTGCGAATATTCAAATATTTCTCTTTGAATTGAAGAATCCGAAGTTAACATTTTCAGAAATTCCCATGCTAATTCCTTATGTTTACTTTTATTTCCAATAGTCATCAAAAGTGCATCTACTTCTGAAGTATTATGACCTCCTGGGCCTGCCGGCATGCTTGTGCAATCCCATTGAAAACTTGTATATTTTTTTATTTTATACGGATAAGTTTTATATGTCCTGTACTCAGAAAACGCTAACGGCATAAATGCCACATTTCCCGAATCAAAATCATTTTGTGTTACTTCACGGCCTCCATTCATTTCATTTAACTTTTTCACGAATTTAACTGCTTCATTCACTTTTGTTCCCGAAAAAAAAGCTTTTTTCCCATCTTTATCAAAAAGCTCTGCACCATTTGAATATACAGCTTCTTTCCAAGTATAATTATATGTCCCAAATTGATCGATCACACCATCACCGTTTTTATCCTTTGTAATCTGATCAACAATTTGCTCCATTGTACTCCATGTCCAATTTTCATTTGGGACTTCTATTCCTTCTTGTTCCAACAATGTTTTATTTACGAACATCAAAGTCGGTACTACCTCATATGGTAACGCATACTGACTTTCATGATATTTTCCAATATCTAATACTGTATCAAAAAAATACTCCTTTTTAAAGTTCCTATCATTAGCAATCTGATTATCTAAATCAAATATAACATTTAATGACACATATTTATAAAAATCATCAGACAACACCATAAATACATCTGGTGTTTCTCCTTCTAATATTTTTCTATCTAACCATTCTGAATAATCTTCCTTTCTAATCCCTGTCTCATAATGAACTTTAACACCTGGATGTTCTTTTTCAAATTTTTTTATTGCATCATCTATTATTACATATGCATTCGCATTCTTAACATCCCAATTACTCTCAGCAAACATGCCAAATTCCAATACAATTGGTTTATTTTTTTGTCTATAGTTCCATGCAAGTATTATTAATATTATGCTCAAAAAGCAAACAACTAATCCGTATATACTTTTCTTTTTCATTTACTATTGCTCCGTAATTTTTGTTGCTACTTTATTCTGTACTGCCCAGATTGCCAATTGCGTTCTGTCTCTGAACTCTAATTTGTTTAATATCCCACTCAAATAATTCCGTACAGTACCTTCTGAAAGATTCAAATTTTCCGCTATTTCTTTGTTAGAACTTCCCCGTCCGACTTCATTAATAATTTTCCATTCTGTTTTAGTCAGATTTTCTGTTCTCTTCTGATCTACATCAACTACATAATCAGCCTTTGCCATCTGTGAAAACAATCTTACAACTTTTGTAGCAATATCTGGATTTATCATTGCCTGTCCACTATATACAGTACGTATTGCATTAGTCAATCCGTCCATCGATACTCCTTTTAAAAGATATCCACTTGCTCCCCATTTTAATGCATTATATACATACTCATCATCATCGAAAGTTGTGAGTATAATAATTTTTATTTCTGAATAATTATCTTTTATTATTTTCGTACACTGTACGCCATCCATTTTAGGCATTCGAATATCCATTAAAATAACATCCGGTCTATTTTTTCGTACACTTGCAATTACTTCTTGTCCATTTGCAACCGTATCTGTTACTTCTATTCCTTCCTTTGTATTTAATACAATTGACAAACTTTGCCTAATCAATTCCTGATCATCTGCAATCAGTACTTTAATCATATTCTTCACCCCATCTTATAGGAATTACAACATTTGTTGTAAATCCATCACTTCCATCAAACTCTACTGTCCCATTTAATAACTTTATCCGCTCAACAATATGTCTTGTACCAAATCCTTTCTTCATATCAGTACATCCAATTCCATCATCTTTGATTGAAATATAAATATCGGAATATTTCTTTTTTATAGTAATATAAACATTTTTTGCATGACTATGTCGTACAGAATTCGTCATACTTTCCTGAACAACACGATATATCGCATTTTCTTCATCTTCATCAAATTTCAATTTTTCGACATCACATTCAAAATGTATTTTTGTATTTGTTATTGAATTTGTTTCATTTACCATCTTACGAATTGCTGGTTCCAAGTTTAAACGTTCCAGAGAATCCGGTCTTAATTCACTTACTGACCTTCTTACTTCTTTTATTCCATCCCTTGTAACTTTTGAAATAAGCTCCAATTGTCCTTTCGTTACCTCAGGTGAAGTATCGATCATCGCTATACAAGCATCTACCCCCGCTGATATACCCGTTAGCGTATGCCCTAATGTATCATGAATTTCTCTAGCCAGCCGGTTGCGCTCCTTTGTTTCTCCCATTTTTTCTTTCATTACAGCATATTCCTGTAATTTTTCATTTGCCTGTTGTAGCTCTTCATTTGTTTGCGATAATTTAAAATATAATTTTTTTACCTCATCTATCGTTCCACTCTGTTCGATAATAATGAATACACAAAAAACAAAAAATAAAATAATATTTAATGATGTAAGCAAATTATATAGCCAATATAATACTTTTTGGATTCCAATATCATATACCTTTATATAATCATTAACAGAAAATATTTTCGTACTTACCGAGATAATACCGTGATTGGTTCCTATATAGCTTAGTAAAGATATCACTGCTAATACATATTTTCCTCCCATGTCTTTAATATGTGCAATGAGATTCGCAAAAACCCACAAAAGTATCCCATTATAATTAAAATCTAATCTATAAACAATAAAAAAACTTGCACAAAAATCTATAAGTAAAGTCAAATAATATACTCCTGTATTTTCCCTAACAAATTTTTCTCTGCATATAAAAGAAATTCCCATTATAGCTACTAATACCAAAATTTCTCCTACTAATGCAGAAGGGTTTGCCGGAATCGCATTGACTTTTTCTAAGAAATCACTTGCAACGTATGCATCACATATTTTTCTTGTTGTATATAAAATAAATATTGCAATTCCAATCACTGATATACTATTAAAAGCAAATATTATCTTTCTCAAAATTAAACTATAATTTTTTTTCATTATTGCCATCCTGTCATGTCATAAAGCTTTAAGTTATCTGCTGTAATTAATTCGACAGGTATTGTAACATGTTTTTTTACAGTTTCCCCTGCCAAATAGCTGTATGCTGTCTGAACTGCCTTTTCACCTATTTTAATTGGTGATTGTGCCGCTGTTCCTTCTAAAAATCCTGCCTTTATCATTGCTTTTCCATCTGGCGAACCATCCACACCATAAACCATAACCTGATCCGTCTTATCAGTCATTTGCATCGCTGCTATGCACCCTAAAGCAATTGGATCATTTCCGCCCATTACAACATCATAATTTTTCTTTTCATAAATAATTTCCTCCATAACTTTCATTGCAATTTCAAACTCTGCGGCACTCTCTTTTTCTTCTACTATCTTATATTGTGGATGCCCTTTAATAGTATCCCTAAAACCTTTCACTCTCTCATTAATTGAATTCAATGCTTTCTGATTTACAATTATTATATTTGCACTTGTTTTTTTCTTCATCATATCTTTTGCACATTGAACCCCCGCATCATAGTTATCCGAAACAATCGTGGATACAACCGCTTCTGTATCCGACACTTCAGAATCAATAACAACTACAGGTATATGCTTTTTTTTACATAGTTCAAGTGCAGGCCGAACTTTATTTCGATCTACAGGTTGCAGAAAAAGTACATCAATCCCTTCATTTATCATATCTTTTATCTGTTCATTTTGTTTTTTCTGATCCTGCAGGGGATCTCTTGTAATTAAGATATCCCCCTTTGCCTGCACTGACTCTTCAATATTTTCATCCATATTAACAAAATATGGATTATTCATTGTCATATAAGTAGCTCCAAATTTTAATTGTTTTCGTGTATCTTTTTTTTCATGTATTCCTATTGCTATGAAAAGTGTTGTGCATGCCACAATTATGGCAGCAATCATTTTTTTCTTATCTAGTCTCACGCTTACTTCTCACCTTTTACTTTTTCATATGCATTCTTGTAAATCCCTGATATATCCTGCTGGATAACACTCCACGCAATACATTCGCTGCACTTCTTTTTACATCCTCTTCCAGTATCACTCCCTTGGACACCGCTTTCACAATCTCATCCACCGCACCTGCACTTCCCGGCATAATCAGATCATTCCCGGATGCAATCGCATGTGCCGGATTTCCATATTTACGCCCGGTTGCAAACCAGTCCGTCATTACCAAACCATCAAATCCCCATTCATTTCGAAGCACCTGTGTCAGAAGTCGGTAACTGTTATTGACATATTTACCATTTACTTTGTTATAACTGCTCATAACGGCTCCCGGACCCGCTTCCTTTACCGCAATCTCGAAACCCTTCAGATAGATTTCTCTAAGCGCTCGTTCATTGACATTCACATTGGTCTTATTGCGATTATCCTCCTGATTATTGCAGCAGAAATGCTTCAACGTCACATAACACCCACGATTCTTCTGCACACCTTTTGTAATGGCGGCTGCAAATTTTCCTGAAACCAGTGGATCCTCCGAATAGTATTCAAAATTGCGTCCACAAAGTGGATTTCTGTGAATATTAAGTCCTGGTGCCAGCCAATAGGTTACACCATAACATTCCATCTCTTTTCCAACTGCATTTCCCACTTCTTCCGCCAGTTCCAGATTCCAGCTCGATGCCAGTGAAATCCCGCTTGGGAATGCCGTAGTAAACTGATAGAGCAGATTCGGGCTATCCGGATTTCCAAGCATGATTTTTTTAACCGGCTCCGGAAGATATTTCATACATGAAATATTCGGCTCTATCCCTTTTACCTTTCCGGTGAATGACACAGATGAAACCTTGTTCAGACGAAGCCCTGCCGGTCCATCTGCCATTACTACATTTGGAATTCCTTTTTGCTCCAGTGTTGTGCACGTAACCCCAGCTGCACCTGGCGCTTCAAAGAATCTTGATCCAGTCATACCTCCGCCCACAGACAGTTCTGCCATGTCTCTGAGTGTTAAACGCTCCATCACGGCATCTGTCTCTTCTGAGGAATATATTTTAACCGGACCATATTCATGCACAATTTCTGTTATCTTATCCTCTTCTACCGGAATGCTTCGAATTTTTTCCATATTTTCAATAATAATCTCGCATCCTCTTCCCCAGTTTTGTCTGCAGTCACAGGCTGCATGAAGGATATCTTCTTCCTTTTGTTCCAGTTCTGTCACATGCATTGGGATTTTGCAGATATGCGAGTGTTTTTCTGTTATGATTTCACTGGATAATCTCAAGATTCCGCATACTCTGGTATTCCTGCTGGAATTACCGAGACGGATTACATATTCTCCCTTTTCAAGGACCGTTGCTGCATCTTTTTTCCTGTAGCTAGTCATATCCCGGAGATCAAAACTAAGTATAAGTTTTGCCTTTTCTCCCGGCTTTAATAACTTCGTCTTATGAAATGCAGTCAGCCGCTGTGCTTCCTTTTTAAGTTCCCCGTTCGGACAGCTTACATAGATCTGCACAACTTCTTTACCATCATAAATTCTTCCGGTATTTTCCACTTCTGTATACACATGAATCTTCGTGCCTTCCATCTGCATCTGTTCAAACCGTATTGCAAAATTAGTATACGACATTCCATAGCCAAACGGATATCTTGGTGCCACATGAAATGTATCAAAATAGCGGTATCCTACATAGATACCTTCTCTATAATATTCCTCATCCAGATTACCATTTAGGTAACTGTACTCATCTGCAAACGGAAGATCCCGGTAATGTTTTGCCCAGGTATCTGTAAGTTTCCCTGATGGCGTCTGTTTTCCTGAAATAACATCTGCTAGTGCCAGACCTCCCATTGTACCTAGCTCTCCCATAAAAATAACTGCATTAATTCCGGATATTTCATTTAAGAAATTCAGATCAAATACTCCACCTACATTGATCACTACGATCAGTTTCTTATATCTTTCTGCGCAGAATGCAATATTGATCCGCTCTATCTCTGATAGACCATATTCATTTTCATCCAGTTTTCTGTCTGCCCCTTCACCAGCCTGTCTGGATACCACATAAATACAACTGTCTGTATCCGACTCTTCTATATCCTTCTCCTGTATGGCACGGCCATAAGGATATCTATATGGACTGCTCATCAGGTTCAAAAAATCTGACAGGTTCTTTGGACTTAGTTTTTTCCTGAATTCTTCTGCATATTCCTGTTCACCCTCTTCGAATGCCTGGTCATAATCTTCGATCCACCGCATAGTAGTAACTGTAAATCCTGATTGTTCCAGTCCTTCAAAAACAGAGACTGCATGGCGCTCATTTACTTCTCCTGATCCAGTTCCACCCTTAATCGTCTTCTTCGCACCAGCGCCGTACAAAGCTATCTTTCCTGCCTTCAATGGCAGACTTCCGTCATTTTCTAAAAGAACGATTCCCTCGACTGCCGCTTTATATGCCAGTTTCTTTCCAGACTCTTCCAGTGGTGTAACCGCATCCGTCAGTGCTGCTTTATGAATACTTCTTGTTCTCATACTTCCTGTCCTTCCAGGCATTATTTACCGGATGTTGTAATATATGGTCCGAGTGCTCCTGCTACATTTGAAATCGGCATTGTCTGAAGCCATACCCTTCCTGGTCCACGAACCACGGTATTAAAGATTCCCTCTCCTCCAAACAGCATATTTTTTACTCCAGGAACACTCTTTATCTCTATCTGGCATGAAGCATCCATTGCAGCCAGATGTCCAGTATCTACGACAATTTCCTGTCCGGCGTTCAATTCATACTCCACTACATGTCCGTCAAACTCAGCAAATACAGTTCCCTGACCGGATACCTTCTGCATGATAAATCCCTCTCCGCCAAATAATCCAGAGCTGAACTTCTTATTAAAGAACACAGACAATTCTACCCCTGCTTCGCTTGCAAGGAATGCGCTTTTCTGGAATACCATCTCGCGCCCCGGTCCGATTTCAAATGCTTTGATGGATCCAGGAAAGCACGATGCAAATGCAATCATCCCTTTGCCACCTTGTGCGGTATAAATATTCTGGAATATATGCTCACCGGAAAACATTCTTCCAAATGCCTTGCCGATTCCTCCATTCGTAGTCGTCTCCATCTTCATATTCGGTGACATCCAAGACATTCCGCCTCCTTCTGTGATCATCTTCTCTCCGCCCTCCAGATAGCAGATAACTACCGGTAATGTGTCTCCTTTGATTTCATATCTCATATAAGTTCCCTCCTGAAATTTCTCTTTTAATATACTTTTTCCCGAAAAATTATATTTACATTATAGCATCTACTATCTCTATTCACAATCAGCACTTTATATTTACGTAAAATTTTGTTATATTTTCATCATAACAACTCAAACATGACAAAACGCCAAAAATCTTCCGGGCTTTTCATCCCTTCTGATTTTTGACGTTTTTCTAACATCTTATAATGTTTTTACAAATCTTAAAAATGCTTCTCTTCCCTCTTCTGTACATTTATACACTCCGGCATCCTCAAGTACATGTACAAATACTTCACCGACTTCTTTTTTCAATATATCCATTACATTTTCTTCTGTAATCCCATCATATTTTTTACAAAATGTATCTGCCCAGTCCGCATGCTTTGCAATCTTTTCATTACTTCTGATATCTTTTTTCTGAACCAGATAATCCGCAAGAATCTCCAGCTCTTCTTTTAATCTGGATGGAAGCACCGCAAGTCCCATAACTTCGATCAGTCCGATATTTTCCTTTTTAATATGATGATACTCTGCATGTGGATGATAAACGCCAAGTGGATGTTCTTCGGTTGTGATATTATTCCGAAGAGTCAGATCCAGTTCAAACAATCCATCACGTTTTCTTGCAATCGGGGTAATGGTATTGTGTGGCTCTCCATCTGTATTCGCATAGATGAATGCATCTTCATCTGTATAGTTTCGCCAGCATCTGAGGATATGATCTGCCAGATCTATCAGGCGTTTCTCATCTTTGTGACGGATTCGGATGACAGATAACGGCCATTTTACGATTCCGGCCTCAACATCTTCATATCCCGGGATTGTAATTTTAATCTCGATCGGCGCTTTTGCCATTGCAAATGTATAGTGTCCCCCCTGGAAATGATCGTGACTTAAGATAGAACCGCCAACGATTGGGAGATCTGCATTAGATCCCAGGAAATAATGTGGAAATAATTTTACGAAATCAAATAATTTCTCAAATGCTTTCTTATCAATCTTCATCGGGATATGCTGTCCGTTAAATACGATGCAATGCTCGTTATAGTACACATATGGTGAATACTGGAATCCCCATTTTCCACCTGCAATCTCGATTGGTATAATCCTGTGGTTTTCTCTTGCCGGATGGTCAAGACGTCCTGCATATCCTTCATTTTCCATACAAAGCAGACATTTCGGATATGCGGTATTCTTTGCATTTCTTGCTGCAGCGATCGCCTTTGGATCCTTCTCCGGCTTGGACAGATTAATTGTGATGTCAATCTTACCATATGGGGAATCTACTTTCCACTTCATGTCCTTTTTCACACGGTATCTGCGGATATAATTGCTGTCCTGACTTAATTTGTAGAAATATTCTGTCGCAGCTTCCGGAGATTCTTCATATTTTTCCGCAAATGTCTTCTGTACCTGAGCCGGTCTTGGTACCAGACAATTCATGATCTTCGTATCGAAAAGATCACGGAATCCGATACTGTCTTCAATGATTCCTCTTTTTACCGCCTCATCCAGTAATCCTTCCAGAACTGCTTCCAGCTCGATGGAACTGCTGTCGATTTCTACATCTTCATATGAATCTTCCTGGAATAATTCTAACAATAAATTTGTTGTGTAAATTTTCTCACATTCCGGTGTCAGTCCGGTCTGAATACCATATTCTACCAGTTTCTTAATATTTTCATACAACATATTCTGATCCTTCCGTTCTTTTTTCTATTCTGTGAATTTATACAATCTTTGCTCCGTCACCGATATCTACTACATAGAATTCTGCTTCATGTCCGACTTTTTCTTTATATGTCTTTCCAATCTCCTCGATAAACTTATCTACCGTTCCTTCTTCAACGATGCTGACCGTACATCCGCCGAATCCGCCTCCGGTGATACGTGAACCGATAACCCCCGGCATTGCCTGCGCCAGATCTACCAGAATATCTATCTCTTCACAGGACACTTCATAATCATAACGAAGTGACTCATGAGATGCATTCATAAGCTGTCCGAATAATTTCACATCGTTGTTACGGAGTGCTTCTACTGCACGAATAGTTCTCTGATTCTCATATACCGCATGTTTCGCACGCTTCTGTCTGACCGGATCTTTGATCGCATCCTTGTACTGTTCGAATCCGTCCTCTGTAAGATCTCCAAGTGTCTTTATATCTGTAACTTTCTGAAGTTCCTTTAATGCAGTCTCACATTCATTTCTTCTGTCATTGTAAGCAGAATCAACCAGACTGTGCTTTACCTTACTGTTGATGATCACGATCTTCGCATTTTCAAGAACGACCGGTGCATATTCATATTTTAATGTATTGGTATCCAGGAAAATTGCATGATCTTTCTTACCCATCGCACTTGCGAACTGATCCATAATTCCACAGTTGCATCCATTGAAATTATTCTCCGAATACTGTCCGATCAATGCAAGATCGATCATGGAGAGATCTTCAAATCCAAATGTATCTTTTAACATCAGTCCTGTCAGCACTTCCAGTGATGCGGAAGAAGAAAGTCCGGAACCATTCGGAATATTTCCATAGATCAGGATATCCATTCCATGTGTCAGTTCATACCCTCTCTTTTCGAATGCCCACATTACTCCCTTCGGATAATTCGTCCATCCGGCATTTTTACTCGGAATCAATTCATCGAGACTTGTCTCAATGATTCCAAGCTTTTCAAAGTTCAAAGAGAAGAAACCTAATTTTCTGTCTTCTCTGTTTCTTACCACTGCCCATGTTCCCATTGTCAGTGCACATGGAAATACATGACCTCCGTTATAATCTGTATGTTCTCCGATCAGGTTTACTCGTCCCGGTGCAAAATAAGTACGGATTTCCCCGCCTTCTCCGTATAATTCCTGAAATTTTGCGATCAATTGCTCTTTCTGCATTCCATTACCTCCATTTTTAATACATTTTTATCATTTTTTCTTTCATCCCTTAAGTTTCAGGCCCTCTTTAACATCCACTTACATACTTTTTTGTAGTTGACTGTCTTCTGTTATTGCTATAATATAATCATAATGAGATATGCAAATTCTCACAATAAGAATATTGGCATATTTTATAAGAATATTGAGATTTTATTTGTTTTTGACTTTTATATACGGAGGATGATATGAAAGGTATTCAGATTCTTACAGAAAAAAACAAAAAAGAAGTAAAAGAACACGGAAGTTACACTTTCCCCGTTCAGGTATCCCCAGAGGCAATACAGTCTTATGAACAGCATTCCTTCATGTGGCACTGGCATCCGGAGATCGAACTTACATGGTTCGTATCCGGACAGATGGAATATGTCGTCAATGACCAGCGTTATATTATCTCAGAAGGCGAAGGGATATTCTGCAACAGTAATGCTTTACATGCCGGATATATGATTGATGACCAGGACTGTAATTATATCTCTGTCACATTTCATCCCAAATTCATCTATGGCTACGAGAACAGTATCCTGCAGACCAAATATGTCGATTTTATCACTTCCAACGAATTCTGGTCTTCACTTGTATTAAAACCGGAAATTCCATGGCAAAATGAAATTATCGAATACATAAAAGAAATATATACATTAACCTGCCAGGTTCAATCTTCTTCCGATGCCTTCATTCCCGGATATGAAGGCATAGCGGAACAGCCGGAACTTCCTGACTATGAATTCCGTATTCATCTCCTGCTCTGTGAGATCTGGCACCGGCTTTATCTGCATTATGTCCAGATTGCCCAGGATACTCCGCATCCACAGAAGCATTTACAGCGTTTGAAAGACATTCTTTCTTATCTTCAGGAGCATGCTTCCGAAGAACTCAGTCTCGAAGATATCGCCGCCCACGCCGGACTGTGCAAAAGCGAATGCTGCCGCTTTTTCAAAAAATATATGCGGATGACCATCTTCGATTACCTGCTGTCTACACGGATTCAGAACAGTATTCCACTTCTTATGGACGGGGAGAATATTACTACGATTGCCGGACTTGTAGGATTTTCCTCACCGGCATATTATGGCCAGATTTTCAAGCGTTACATGGGCATGTCACCCAGTCAGTATAAAAAGAATGCCGCCCAGTCACCTTCCGGTGACTAAGCGGCATCTTTTATACATTTTTGCCCTCTCTGTCAAAGTATTCTTTCACAAGTCTGACCACAACTCCTGACAGCAGGAAGACTGCTATCAGGTTCGGGATAACCATCAGACCATTAAATGTCTCTGCAATATTCCACATCAGTCCCAGTTCCATAGTTGCGCCAACAATCGCTACCAGTGCATACAATATCATAAATGGTCTGTTTGCGCGGGTACCAAGCAGGAACTCCACACAACGTGTTCCATAAAGTCCCCATCCAATGATCGTAGAAAATGCAAAGCAGCACATTGCAATGGCCGTAAATATCGATACCCAGCTTCCGTAAGTGGAAGTAAATCCAAGAATCGTAAGTTCTGCACCGGCCGCATCTCCATATCCAACCGATACGCCGCTGCACAGAATGACAAGTGCCGTCAGTGTACAGATCACAATTGTATCTACAAAGACTTCGAATATTCCAAAGAATCCCTGCTTTACAGGCTTTCTTGTATCCGCACATGCATGAGCAATCGAACCAGTACCAAGTCCTGCTTCATTTGAAAAGATTCCCCTGGATACACCTTTTTTCATACTCATGAAGAAAGATCCTACTGCACCGCCGGTCACAGATGCGGGTGAAAAGGCACCTTTAAAAATAGAAGCGAATACTGTCGGGATATTTCTGTAATTCAAGATCACAACTCCGATTGCAAGAATAATATAAATGACCGCCATAAACGGAACCAGCTTTTCCGCTACCTGCCCGATTCGTTTGATTCCTCCAAGAAGGATCAGCCCGATCAATACTGCCAGAATAATTCCGATCACCAGATTCAGAGTACTCACATTCTGTTCACTGATCACACCATAATTATACAGAGCTGAATCAATTGCTGTCGTGATGGTATTGACCTGTGTTGCATTCCCCGTTCCGAATACCGTCAGTACACCAAATGCCGCGAACAGATAGGCCAGCCAGTGCCATTGCTTCTTCAGTCCATTTTTTATGTAGTACATAGGTCCTCCGACCAGATCGCCTTCCGCGTTTTTCTCCCGGAAATGTACCGCAAGCGTTACTTCTGAAAACTTTGTACACATTCCAAGAAGTGCTGATATCCACATCCAGAAGACTGCACCCGGGCCTCCGATCGCGATTGCTCCTGCCACGCCTGCAATATTACCGGTTCCGACGGTCGCAGCCAGTGCCGTACATACTGCCTGGAATGGTGTCAGTGCTCCGTCTGAAGCTTCTCTTTTTTTCAACATCCGGCCGATTGTTACTTTCATCGCATATGGGAATTTACGGATCTGAAGAAATCCGGTTCTGATGCTTAATAAAAGCCCTACTCCTACGATGCAGATCATGGCCGGTACTCCCCAGATGAAGTTATTTACCACATTGTTGATTGATTCGATTGTTGCCAACATTACTTCTAGTCCTTTCCTATCTATAAATCATATTTTTGATTTTGTATCGCGTTACCGCATTATCACATTGAATTTCAACTGTAGCAGTATAGCACGATTTTATATAAAAGTACAGGATTTCTTTTTCTTTATCAAAAGATTACCCGAAATTTCATACACGTACTTCCTTTCTTTTCTAATATTCTTTTCTAGTATTTTTACAACTGGTATGGTATATTTTTTCATAACTGGCTCTTTATCTCATGCCACTACTATTGTACAGTAATGGCAATTACGAAAGGAAAGAGGGTTTTGGTTATGAATTCCAATCTGAAAAAAATAATTATGACAGCATTATTCGCTGCGTTAGCCTGTGTTGCTACAATGTCCATCCGTATTCCGACACCGGGAACCGGCGGATATATCCATCCTGGTGATGCAATCGTAATCCTCGCAGGTATCATCCTTGGTCCTGTATATGGTATGCTTGCCGGTGGTATCGGTTCTGCACTGTCTGACCTGATCGGTGGATATTTTGTATACGTTCCGATCACACTGGTGATCAAGGGGCTTGTCGCACTGGTATCCGGACTGATTTACCAGAAGATGTGCCGTTACGGTAAGAACCGTTACGTCGCAGTTATCCTTGGAGGTATTACAGATATCGTATTCGTCGCCGGTGGATATTTTATCTGCGAGTTCTTCCTGTATGGAAGCGGTGCTGCTGCAAGTATCCCTGCTAATATTATCCAGGGAGTCGGCGGACTTATTATCTCTGCTGTATTATATCCGGTACTGATCGCAATCCCGGATGTACGCCAGGCAGCATACGAGACGAAGAATTAAATTCACTTACATACTTTGTCACCTATAGGACTTGCCATTGGCATCTTCTTTCGAACGCATGGCGAAAAAAAGGATAAGTTCTTTCTCTCTTCATGAAAGAACTTATCCTTTTTCCACATCTTTTTACTTTTTCACTTTACTTATCCACTTTTTCTGCGTTACTTTTTCCACAGGAACATCCGATCACAAATGTAAGGAACAGTATTGCCACGATCATCCATCCGACCAGTACCTTCGTTCCCATCGGCTGGAACTTATCATAATATCCCTTCAGGTAAATGATGATGATCAGAAGCGGTAATCCATAAGACATATATCCCTTGATTCCTGACGGGAACTTCCATCCTTCTCCCTGGTTGATCTCTTTGAGGAAATGGTTCCATCCCCAGCCATTCTTCTTTGTACAGAACAATACATATCCCAGACTTCCAAGTGGAAGCAGGTTATTCGATACGATGAAATCTTCCAGATCCATGATCGTTGAGCCTTCTCCAAGCGGAGTAAATCCGGCTAACACATTGAATCCCATTACGCATGGCATACTTAAAATAATAATCAGGATCAGACTTACCAGTGTACTCTTCTTTCTTGACCATCCGAATAAATCCATATCGAAAGAAATAATATTTTCAAATACGGCAACCAGTGTCGTAAATGCAGCAAAGCTTAAGAACAGGAAGAATAATCCTCCCCATACACGTCCGCCTGCTACCTGTGCGAAAATATTCGGGATCGTGATAAATATAAGGCTCGGGCCTGCTCCCGGTTCAATTCCGTATGCAAAGCATGCAGGGATAATAATGAAACCTGCCATCAGCGCTACGATCGTATCAAGCACGGTAATATTCACAGCCTCTCCGAATAAACGCTGATCTTTTTCCATATAACTTCCAAAGATCAGCATAGCTCCGATACCGATTGATAATGTAAAGAATGCCTGGCTCATAGCCCCGAAAATTACATTTCCGATTCCAATTTCTGCCATCTGTTTGAAATCAGGGATCAGGTAAAAACGAATTCCTGCTCCGGCACCTTTCATCATCACAGAATGGATCGCAAGTACGATCATGATCAAAAGCAGTGCTGTCATCATGAACTTGGAAACTTTTTCGATACCTTTCTGGATTCCAAACGCACATACACCAAATCCAATGATAGATATCAGAATCGTCCAGAATGCCATAAGCGGCATATTTCCTAGCATATCACTGAATCCTGCAGATACAGTCTTCATATCCGCACCCACAAAATCTCCTCTGAAGCTTCTGACGCAATAATACAGCATCCATCCACCAACTGTGGTATAGAACATCATCAGGAAATAGCATCCGATAACACCGATCCATTTCGTAATATGCCACTTTGTTCCTTTTGGTTCCAGTGTCTCATATGCAGCGGCAACACTGTGTCTGCTGGCACGTCCGACACCAAATTCACAGACCATAACCGGGATTCCCATGATCAGAAGGAACACCAGATAGATTAAAATGAATGCAGCCCCGCCGAACTGTCCACACATGTACGGGAACTTCCACACATTTCCAATACCAACGGCACATCCTGCAGATACAAGGATGAAGCCCAGTCTTGATCCAAATGTCTCTCTCTTCATTCCATAAACCTCTCTTTACTTTTCAAGTCAAACATTTTTTATTATATCGTATTTTGTCTACCAAACGCAAGGACTGTCATTATGGAATTTTAAGTTTAAAAAAGATCAAGAAAAGGACCAGGAAATGCACCCTACTCATCTCCTTGTCCTTTCTTTCTCTTTTTATATGATTTTTACTATTATCAGCTCATGGAGTTTTATAAAGCTTTCATCTGGTATGAACTGCCCCACATTCCAGATACTTATGCCGTACAGGCATTCTGAAGAATCTCATTTAAAGCATTTCCGCTGCTTGTGTGGCATCTTACGATTTGTGCATTACATTTTTCCGCTTCTGTTACTGCACAGTGTACCATCTTATGAGATACTGTATTGGTAAATAAGATTAACAGATCGGGACTTCCGATCTTCTCACTTAAGTTTCCTGACATCTGTGTGAATACTTTTGCTTTGCATTTGTACTCTTTACAGATCTTTTTATACTGATGAACCATTCTGTCATGTCCGCCTACGATTACTACACTCATGTACTGCCTCCTTTTATGTAAGTATATTAGTTAGCTTTATCTAACTAATATGATACACTTTTTTTCCGAAAATGGAAGAGGGTGTATTGAAAACTTTTCTCAATACACCCTCTTCCATTAAACACACGGAAAACAAAATCTACAGAACCTGCCACTGGCAGCTTCTTTCGAATGCATGGTGATAAATAAAAACCGGAACCACTCACCTCCACAGCATATGATCCCGGCTTCCACTCACATCATTCTCTACATATCTTCATATTTCATCAGATACTTACAAATCTTCTGCAAATCTTCTTCCTCACTTGCAACGATCTCCAAATGCAGTTCATCTGCTCTGGAGAAAAGCTGTGTCATAGACATAAACTGGCAGAGTTTTGATTTCATGTTCAATCTGTCTCCCTCACCTGTCAGTAATTCTACACGACCTTTGCAATCGTCAACAACTTTAAAGAATTCCTGCGCATTTGTAATTTTATTAATTTTCATAGCTGGTCTCCTTTTACAATGTGTAATAATCCGTTTCTTTTGATATTCCATCGATTCTTACACCTAGTGTATCATATAATGATTTCTTCAATCTTTCTGCATCTCTATCTTTCAGAGCATCGATATATCCCTGATGTTCTGCAATCATATTCTTGGCTCCATTCGTATTCTTTATCACATCCCGGCCATATATCAGTTTAAAAAATGATAACGTATCCCATAATGATTCTATCATCGCACATACTCTGTCCATTTCGCTGATGGAATAGATTGCAAAATGAAATTTTCGATTTTGCAAGTATAACTTTTTTGCATCAATCTCATCTGCTTCAACAATTGGAATATATTCCTTATGTATCTCTTCCAGTTCGTGTATCTGTTCTTCCGTAATCTTTTTACACGCTTCTCCAGCTGCAAGCGGCTCTAACAACTGACGCATCAGATATATTTGTAAAACATCCTCCTGTTCCAGCGAAACAAGTTTTACCCCTACATAAGGAATCGATTCAGCCAGTCCCATTTTTTCCAGACTCTTCAAAGCCTCTCTGATTGGCATACGACTGACTCCAAGCTGACGGGCAAGCTCTTCTGTATTCAGCTTTTCCCCCATCTTCAACTTTCCATCCATAATCCAATCCATCAGTTTGTTCAATACCTGCATTGGCAATGTATCTCTTTGCAGCATCATTGAATCATCTTGACCCATTGTCACTCGGTTACTCATATATAGCACTACTCTCTTATCTAAAATATTTACAGACCAAGCTTTTCTACCACTTTGTCCAAAATAGCAACCTGAGCTGTCTCTTCGACTAACTCAGCTGTATGCTCTGCAGCCAGTGGATCTTTTCCCATTGCAACTACACCATGATCTGCCAGTAAGAAGGCATTGATATTCGGTGTCTTTTCAAACATTGCTTCTACCATCGGTACGTCTTCCGGTCTCACCATTGCTGCATGTACGTCTAAGGTTGGATATCCTTCCGGATTCTTCAGTTTGGAATGCCATGTTACAAGCGGCAGGTCTTTCTTAGAGGATGACCATCCGATCGCATATGGAGAATGTACATGTACGACAGACTGTACATCTGGTTTCAATTTATAGATGTAGCCGTGCAGTAATGCTTCTCTCGTCGGCTTTCCTGTTCCTTCGATCACATTCCCGTCAAAATCCGTAATTAAAAATCCTTCTGGTGTGCAGTCACCCAGAGAACCGCCGCTTGCTTTTACAAGCATTGTCTCTGTTCCAGGTATTCTGGCACTTACGTTTCCTCCACTACCAGTCTGTATCCCTCTATTATAAGCTCTTTTACTTGCAATAACAAGTTTTTCTGCGATTTCATATGCTTTCTGATCCATAACTGCTATATCCTCCTGCTTTTTTAATTCTCCCCAAAGTTCTGTGGTAATTTTCCCTGTTTTTTCATTTCATCTACAATATAATGTGCTGCTTTCACGCCAAATTCCGGAGTATCCAGATTATGTGGAATCACGATAACTTCTACGTTGTCATTTACGTTTTCAATGATTGTCTGAATCAGTACTGAATCACTCTTCGGCTCGTATAATTCCTGTCCTTCCAGAGTATTGTGTCTCATTCCCTTGGTAGGAATCAGAAGTTTCACCGGATAAGTAACCTTGCTGAGTCTTTCTGCCAGGATTTTTCCTAATGCTTCGGCTTCTTCTGGAAGGATCTTGATATGTGCTGTATTAGCATTGTGAAGCATATATTTTCTTTCGTCCATTCTATCTGGAAGTTCGCTTGTACTGAAGTCTACAAAATCAAGTCCACCAAGGCTGATAACCAATGGTACTTTCTTCTCTACAGATTCTACCAGACGGATTTTTGCTTTCGGACCATATGAGAATCCACCTCCGAAATATTCGGATGTCAGTTCATGTAAAGTCAGATCCAGAATTCCATCTACCAGGCCATTTGCTGCCATATCTTCCATTGTTGCTCCACCGACTCCTGTTGCGTGGAAACCAATCACTTCAAGTCCCATCTTCTCTAATTCTTCTACTGCTGCAACAGCTCCTGTATTTGTTACACCCATCAATGTAACTGCAACAACCGGTTTATCACCTTTTGTCAGAACCTGTCCTGCACATTTTACCATTCCCACGCAACAAGCACAGGCATTGGAGATGACCTGACGTGTTACAATATTAAGTCCTGTAAAATCACAGATTGCAGGCATAACCGTAATATCTTTATCCCCTACAACAAGGTCAAATTTTCTTGTTCCGCTTGCTACAGTTGTAGCCATAACTTTTGGAAAACCAATCGGCAGTTTCTGCATTGCATTTGCCGCCATGACTGTGTTCTGAAGTCCTCCGACAGAAATTATTCCGTCAATCTTTCCTTCTTCATATAATTTTACTACATAAGCTGCAACGGCATCTTTCATGTAGTCTATCTTTTCACCTTTTGATTTTGGTTCCATCTCTTCCCAAGGTGTGCCATAACTTTCTGCGATTTCTTCTCTTGAGATGTCATAATTATAAGATGGTGCAGGACCTGTTGCTGTATTGATAACCAGAGCATTTAATCCTTCATTTTTAATAAAATCGCTGATAAACTTCGCTTCTTTGAACTTTGTATCGCAACTTTCGATTACCGCTATCGTCTTCATATTCTCCATTAATCTCCTTCTATACAGATATTGTGAAGACCACCCCTTTGGATAACCTCCACAACATCCCACTCTCGTCCAGATTCTTATTCTCTCTCGACTATATCACATATTAGTTCTGGCTGAAATATTTTGTCTCAGCTTTCTTTGCTGCTTTTCTAGCATCTTTGTCAATGATTGCTGTCTTGTACTCATCGAATACGAAGTCAGTATCTTTCTTTCCGATTACCGGAAGTTTATTGTCATGAGAATCTTCATATTTCTCTACTGCTGCAGATAAGATTACGTCATGAGCAAGTAACAGATGTTTGTGAGGATCTACTCCTGCCTCTTTACAACGACGGACTGTATCACGTACTGTCTTCCATGCAGCTACGATATCAACATAACGTCCTGGAGGGCAGATGTCGTAATGTAATTCATCCTGCATTTCCTGTGGAGCATCAATGTTACCCATTACGAATACGGAATCTCCAACGCAGAAGTATGGTCCTTCTTCTGTCTCAACAACAACTGTCATATGTCCTGGACAATGTCCAAATGACTCGTATACGCTTACGCCCGGTGCGATTTCAACTTCGCCTTTTACGGTTTCAAATCTTTCATATACGCCTGGCTGATCGTATGGTGCAATGAACTGGTCTCCACATGTTACATCACCATCTTTTGCGATGATCGGACGGCAGTATGATTTGTAGTGAAGCGGTACTGGATTGTGTGCATAATCCCATTCAACTTCGTTGCAGATAAAACGAGCTTTTGTAAATTTCTCAAGGTAGAAGATATGATCCCAGTGAAGATGTGTAAATAATACGATATCTACATCTGATGGTTTGTATCCTACCTGAGCCAGACGTGACTCGATGTCATCGATTCCTGGTCTCTGAAGAGATGGTCCGTGATGATATTTGTCTGCATGCTCTGTCCATGACATACCTGTGTCAACCAGGATCAGCTGATCGCCGCCTTCAATTAAGAATGTCATATCTGGAAGCTGATCTGATTCATTTGTGATACCCATTTTTTCAACATATTTCTTGCATGAGAAATGATACCAGTATTCCAGTGGTTTTGTTGGGATGTAGCCTGAGTTAAGTGGTCTGATTGTTAATGACATAATATAGTCCTCTCTTTCTTATTGTATATGTAGTGTTATTTGTTTCCTATTAAAATTTTGAATATATTTAATAATTTATATTACTTTTATGCTCCTTGTTTTTCCTTTGCCTCGCGTTCTGCGATCGCTGCATCAGAATAAATACCAAGTTTTTTCTTTCTCATGTGTTTATCACACATAGATGTAATGATTGGTGCGGTAAACGCTGTTACAATGGCTGCTACTGCAAGCTGTGCTGTTGCCGTACTTGCTGCTGACTGCCATGCCGGATCAACCTCTGCAAGAGAAGCCGGAACACTTGTTGCATTTGCTGCTGTCGTACCGATTGCAGCTCCCATAGCATTTCTCTTGTTCTTTGGCAGTGTAAGCTGGAACAGGAAGTAGAATAAAAATGCTGACAGTGCTGAGATGATTGCCAGTACTACTCCGCCAACTCCACCTAATGCAATACTCTTAAGACTCATTCCTGCTCCGATTGGGATCATCATGAAGAATGTGATGATCGGCATTGCATCTGCTGCAACTTTACGGAATGTCTTGTCCAGATTTCCCCAGATAATACCGATGATCAGAGGAATCAGTGTTGCGATAAATGATTCGATCGGGATGGAAGCCATACCAGCTGTTCCCATAGCAATCATTGTAAAGAATGGTCCGTCGTTCAGTGATAAGATAGAAATTGCTCCGGCATCTGTTTCATCACCATACTGCTGCGCAAGTCCTAAGTACAATCCTCCGGCTGAGTTTGTGATACCGGCGATCATTGCCATGGAAGTGATTCCACAGAATCCTGCGGCTCCGCCGATCTTTGCTACCAGAAGTCCGAGTACAATACCAACTACAAATTTCATAAGAGTCAGTGTACATCCTTTGTACAGCGGCATTCCGATCTTCTTTACATCGATGGATGCTCCGTTCAGTAAGAGGAACATTCCTAACAGACAGGCGGTTCCGGTTTTGAACATTCCAGATGTAAATCCTCCGATCTCAAGTACATTTGGAATAAATGTGTTAGCAAGTACTCCGATCAGCATTGGCACAATGATTAATCCCCCAGGTACCTTCTGCATAAGTTTAAAAAAACTTTTTTCTTCCTTCATCCTTTCTTTACCTCCTTAGTTTTGTTGTTTGGATATTGGATATTGGATACGATTCATCGTGCTTTTATCATACAGCTGGATCCAATCTTTGTCAACATGACTAATTATCTAATTTCCCCATTCGTTTTTTGTGCATTTTTAACAATTGTGTTCTGCATATACTTTCATTGCATCACGAATCAATGTGTCGAACTTATCTGCATCCCATGCAGCTCTTCCGACAAAAAGACCATCTATCGATGGCTGTACGATCAGTGACTCCGCATTGCCCGGATTGACACTTCCACCGTACAGGACAGGAATTTCCTCAGATTTTTCACCAAAGATCTCGTATAATGCAGTTTTGATTTCCTTGTGCATAGCTTCTGCATAATCCGCAGATGCAGGTGTTCCATTGACACCGATAGACCATACCGGTTCATATGCCACCCAGATATTCTTGCACTCTTCCGGTGACACACCGTAGAATCCTATTTTGAGCTGGCTGCGCAGAGTCTCTGCACTGATTCCATATTCTTTCTGCTCTGCTGTTTCGCCGATACAAAGTAACGTCTTAAACCCATGTGACAGGGCCGCTTTCACCTTTTTATTCTCTTCTACATCACTTTCGCCGAATACATGCCGTCTCTCAGAGTGTCCGATCATCACAAGATCCAGCCCCATCTCTTCTAACATGCATGGTGAAATCTCGCCTGTAAACTGTCCCTGGTCTTCCCAGCACATATTCTGGGCACCAAGTCTTACAAATTCACGGTCACAGCAGCTTGTTGCAGTCTGAAGCGTCGTATAAGACGGAATGATAAAAAGCTCGATATCATCTCTGCTGATGTCCTTTGTATTTTCAACCAGTTTCTGAAGATATTCTCTGGTCGCACTGATGCCCTTATACATCTTCAGATTACTTCCGAAATATAGTTTTTTCATAGAATTTTCCTCTCTTTTAGCGGTTCTGATCATACTCTCTGAATGCATCTACTTTAGGCTGTGAAGAACATCCCGGTACGAATTCGTTCGTAAAGAAAGCGTCCACAAGCATCTCACGTACTTTTGCACCTGTCGTGAATGCTCCCATACAGACAATGTTGGCATCGTTACTGAGTCTTGCTCTTGTCGCAGAATATACGTCAGATACCAGTGCGGCATATGCACCTTTTACCTTATTGGCAGCAATAGATACCCCAAGCCCTGTTCCGCAGATCAGCACACCTCTGTCATATTCCCCGGATGCTACATGTTCTGCTACATCAATTGCTACATTCGCATAGATCGGATCTTCACTTCCGAAGTCTGTCACCTCTCCATAGCCTTTCTTTTCAATGTAAGCAATGATTTCCTGCTTTGCTTCTTCTGCATTTGGATCACAACCGATTGCAATTTTCATGTTCATTTCCTCCTTCTTTGTATCGGATATTGGATATTGGATACGATTTATGTTTTTTATAATAGCACCGGTTGTTTTTTATGTCAATAAATGCTGCTTTCTCCATTCATTTTCTAATAAAATGCACAAAAATAAAGTTCTGTTATCGTGCATATAGCCAATTAACAGAACTTTATTTATTGTATCATCATTATTATATTTTTACGCATCCACCTCATCCAGCGGCATCTCACAGTTGAACACTTCGATATGATGTCTCACATTCTCATACGTTCCCTGTACCATAGCCAGATTCAGATCAAAATAATTATGTGCTCCTTCTGACTTCAGATACTCTTCCGCATGTTTTGTCAGACGATTAAAGCTTGCTGTCGCAATATTCACTTTCACAATTCCAAGCTCGATTGCTTTTCTAAAATCTGCATCCGTGATTCCACTTCCACCATGAAGAACCAACGGAATTCCTGTCTTATCATGGATCTGCTCCAGTACATCAAATGCAAGCTTCGGTGCTACCGGATAATTGCCGTGTGCATTTCCGATTGCAACTGCCAATGCATCGATTCCGGTGCGTTCAACAAATATCTTTGCATCATCCGGATTCGTACAGCGGATTCCATGATCTTCACTTCCGTCTTCGCTTCCACCTACCAGTCCCAGCTCAGCCTCTACGGTTGCCCCGTATTTCTTTGCCAGTTCTACTATCTTTACTGTACGCTCGATATTTTCTTCAAATGGATATGTAGAGCTGTCGAACATGACGGAGGTAAATCCAAGTTCCAGTGCTTTCTCTACTGTCTCCATGGTAAGTCCATGATCCAGATGCACTGCCACGTCTACTTTCGCCTCTTTTGCAGCCTGTACCATCATTGGTCCCATAAGTGCAAGCGGGGAGTGTTTCAATCTTACTTCTGCAATCTGCAAGATGATCGGAGTGTCCAGTTCTTCTGCTGCCTGGATTGCTCCTTTTACCATCTCCATATTTCCAACACTGAATGCGCCGATTCCTCTGTAATTACTCTTCGCACGCTCCAGTAATTCTTTCATCGTTACTAATGCCATTGTTCTTCTGCTCCTTTCCATGTTCTTCTTTTTTCAGGTTATGTCCCAATATTGTCAGACAGATCAGGGCGATCACTGCAAATACAATTCCCATCCCGAATACCACATGCATGCCATATCCTTTTCCGGTAATGAATCCTGATAATGCCGGTGCGCCACATGTTGCGATTACGATACCAAGCATTACGAATCCGTAATTTTCTCCGGTATGCTCAATTCCAAAGATGGAACTTGTAAAGGATGGGAAACTTCCCATGATTCCGCCATAGCATCCATACATCAGAATGATTGCTGCGGTTACGGTATAGGATCTGGTAAATGTAAGTATTGCCATTGCCACAACAGATACTGCCAGCACGCCCTTGATACATCCCACTCTTCCTACTTTATCGGAAAGTGTCGGAAGTACCAGCCGGGTTCCGGCATTCACAATGGAACCGATCATAACTGCACTGACCGCAATTGCCGACGGGATTCCAAGTTCAATCTGATATGTCTGTGATACCGGTGACACCAGGAAATAAGAAATCAGCCCAAACAGCATCGTCGCCAGAAGAAGATAGAAGTTCTTTGTCTTCATCATCTCTGCGGATGTGTACTGCTTTTGTTCTGTCTGTGCTTCTGCATTTCCATTTGCCACGTTTTGTTCTCTTAATGCCCGTTCGGCTTTTCTTCTCCACTCTTTATCCGGAGCGGTAAAGAAGATACCGCATAAGATCCAGGAGATTGTAATCGCTGCACCAATGATCAGGAATGTCTTTCCCGGTCCCTCTGCCTGCAGGATTCTTCTGCTGATTGGTGCCAGAAAGAATCCACACAGTCCGTTTGCCGTTACGACCACACCTGATGCGAATCCCGTTCTTCCCGGGAACCATTTCTGAACAGTCGAGATAATTACGGTATAAATGAGTCCCTGTCCGAATCCCTGCATCACACCATAGGTCACATACATAGGAAGCGACGAAGGTACGATCAGGAATGCGGATGCCAGAATTCCAATGGCGAAGATACCGCCTCCGATCCATACAACAATCTTCGGATTATATTTATCCTGTAATCTTCCACCGATTATATTTCCAAATACGAATGTACTCAGTGCCAGGTAAAAACACATAGACGCTGCTGTCTGGCTCCAGCCGGCCTGTTCCATCACGTATGGCTGATAGATCGACCATACGTGAGGATAGCCGGTAAAAAAGATAGCAATGGCACCAAATATCATCGTCAGTAATCTTTGTCTTTTCTGTGTAGTTGTTAACTCCATAATTTTTTCCTCTTAATTAATAAATAAGTCCGAACTTCTGCATCTCTCTTTTTAAGATTTCTGTATGCTCCGGCTCAAGCTCTGTCAGAGGTGCTCTTACGGTTCCTCCGCATAGGCCCATCAGTTCTACCGCTTTCTTTACCGGAATCGGGTTTACTTCTGAGAACAATGCATGAATTAATGGCAATGCCTTTAACTGCAGCTCCAGACTTTCTTTTACCTTTCCATCCAGATAAAGCTGACAGATATCATGGGCTGCCTGTGGGGCTACATTGGAAAGTACGGAAATCACTCCTTTTCCGCCCAGTGACATCAATGGTACGATCTGGTCATCATTTCCGGAATACAGATCTAATTTTCCATCTGTCAGATCCATCATCTTCACGATATTGGAGAAATCTCCACTTGCTTCCTTGATTGCCACGATGTTATCCACATGATTCACAAGATAAGCCACAGTCTCTGCTTCCATCTTACATCCGGTTCTTCCAGGTATGTTATAAAGGACAACCGGTATTTTCGCTGCATCTGCTACCTGAGTGAAGTGTGCGATCATACCTTTCTGGGTTGCCTTGTTATAGTATGGTGTCACGACAAGCACGCCGTCTGCGCCATATCCGGCGGCTTCTTTTGATAATTCCATTGCCGTCTTCGTACAGTTTGAGCCGGTTCCTGCGATAACCGGAATTCTTCCTTTTGTTCGTTCAACCGTAAATTTCACACATTCCATGTGTTCACGCTCTGTCATCGTTGCAGCTTCCCCGGAAGTTCCGCAGATTACGATGCTGTCGGTTCCGTTTTCACAGTGAAAATCGATCAATTCGTCCAATCTGTCATAATCGATAGATTCATCTTCTTTGAACGGAGTAACGATTGCTACTCCTGCACCTGTAAATATTGCCATATTGCTACCTCTCCTGATTTTTACAAATGCCACACGGAACCCGTATGGCATCTGTAATATCTTCTTACATTCTAACTTTTATACTTACCACAGATTTTTATACATCTGCTCTACATCAGCCTGTGTAATCGTACGCTGTGTATTCTGCGGACTTCCGCTGTCCATTGCATCATATGCCATTTTCTCGATCACTTCGAAAAATTTCTCTTTGTCAATTCCGAACTCAGCAAGTGTCGGTGTCTCTAATTCTTCTGTCAGCGCTACGACTGCATCCAGGAATTTCTCACTGGCTGCCTGATCCGAATCTTCCGGTGTTGCAACTCCGATAGCTCTTCCGAGATCTGCAAATCTGTCATAGGCTCCCTCTAATGCGAAGCTTAAGCACTCTTTCATCAACATTGCGTTAGAAAGTCCGTGTGCTACATGGAACAATGCTCCGATCGGACGGCTCATTCCGTGGATCAGTGTTACAGATGAGTTGTTGAATGCGATTCCTGCTTCCAGAGCTGCTACAGACATCTGTACTCTTGCTTCTTCATTCTTTCCATCATGGAATGCTACTGGGAGGAATTTGAAGATTCTCTTTACAGCTGACATTGCAAAAGTATCTGATAATGTCTGTGCTTTTCTGGATGTATAAGCTTCTACTGCATGGCACAATGCATCAAGCCCTGTTGCTGCCGTAATCTTCGGTGGTGCTGTCATAGTGAACTGGGGATCGATAATGGCTAATGAAGGAATCAGCACTTTACCTTTCAGCAGCATCTTAATGTCTTTTCTGGTATCTGTAATGATCGTGAACTGTGTAGCTTCAGATCCGGTTCCTGCTGTTGTCGGGATAGCTACCATCGGAGGCATCTCTACATCGATCACTTTTCCCATGTAATCAGAAATGCTTCCGCCATTTTTCACGAGGGATCCGATTGCTTTCATCGAATCAATCGGGCTTCCTCCACCAAGTGCTACGAGGAAATCACATCTTTCTGCTTTGTACTGAGCCAGACCTTTTTCGATCATTACGTCTGTTGGTTCTCCTGCGATTTCAGAGTAAATAGTATATTCTACACCCTGGCTTTTTAATGCATTCTCTACTTTTGCACAGTTTCCAAGATCGATCATCACTTTATCTGTAACAATCATTGCTTTCTTTCCAAGTGTTCCAAGTGTATCCTGTGCCATATCAAGTGCTCCTGATCCTGAAATCATCTGTCCAGGTACGATAAATTCTCTTGCCATAATAATTATCTCCTTTTCTCTCTAAATAAGCGTTTTGCTATCTTCTTAATTAAAACTGTGCATCATGCATCCACACATATCTCTCGTCTTCACATCTGTCCGTCTGAAGCCATGGATTGCCATCAATGTGACGGATCATCCAGCATGTGTACATCTGGAATCCAGGTGCCACTGCCTGTGGATGAAGCTCTCCACCAGGAATTGCGGAAAAACTGTTGTCTACACTTTTGAATACCTGATCTCCGACAAAGCTTGCTCCGAATCCTTCCGGTCTGTCGAACTTGAACAGGTAAGTCTCCGGCTGTGGATGTCTGTGTGGCAGGTATCCTGACCAGTTTCCTCTGTCATTCAATACTTCTCCAAGTACCATATTCGACTCCGGACAGATATCGTGATCAAAGATTGTATTTACACGGCGCTTTGCCACATTTCCGAACTTTCCGACACTTGAATAGCCCCAAGGTGCATCGTCCGGTGAATACAATTTGCTTGCAAATGTTTTGTCATTGTGCGTGCACTGTACCAGAATTTCAGTATCTTCTTCTGCTGTTACAGTAATCTCTTTACTTCCGCTTACGTGCAGTGCCCATGGACCTTCGGTAAATACATCTTTTCTGCTGACCGTTGCTTTCTCATCTTCCCATGTATAGGTTACTTTTCCGGAGAGAAGGAGAACCGCCGTCTCCTCTTTGTCTCTCTTAAATGTTCTTATCTGTCCGGCCTTCATGCTGTACACACGGATGTCCATCATCATTGCCTTATATTCATTGTCATAAGTGGTAAGAATCATCTCGCCATTTTCATCGAATTTTGGATAACCAAATACCTTACTCACTGTCTTTCGCCTCCTGAATCTATCTTTATAAATCTTAATAATCTCTTGCTTCTCTTCTTCCTTCCAGAACACCAACGCATGCCTTTCTTACAGACTCCTTAGAAGAAGTAGTTGCAATTCCTACATTCCACCATGATTCATATCCGTCTGTCATGGTCTTTGGAATAACCTTTAAGTCGAATAAGCAAGCAATTTCCTGCTTCTTCGCATCTTCCAGTGCTGCCTCTAATTCTGCGATCGTCTTACATGTGTATGTCTTAAGCCCGTATCCTTCACCGATCTTCGCATAGTCAACCGGGATCAGATCCCCACAAGGCTTCTTGCCGTCTGTGTAACGGAACTCTGTTGCGATACTTCCGATACCATGATTCATTTCCAGATTGTTGATACATCCGAATCCACAGTTATCGAATACCAGAATATTGACTTTCTTTCTCTCCTGCATGATCGTCATAATCTCGCTGTGTAACATCTGGAAGCTGGAATCCCCAACTACGCAGTATACTTCATTATCCGGTTCTGCGAATTTCACACCAAGTGTTGCTGCTACTTCATATCCCATGCAGGAATATCCGTATTCTGCATGATAGCCGCCGCGCTTGTCTGTTGTCCACATTCTCTGCATGCAGCTTGGAAGGGAACCGCCTGCTGTAATAATAGTCGCATCTTCATCGATCACTCTGCGGATTGCTGCAAGTGCTGCTGTCTGTGTGATCTTTCCGTTTGTCATCTTTACGAATTCCGGAATCGTTCTTGGATCTCTTGCCTTGATGATCGGCTCGAAATCATCTCCTGTATATTCAATGCCTGCCAGGCGGACCATTTCTTTGTCCCATACCTTCTTGGCTTCTTCGATTTCTCCGTTGTATGCAGATACATAACCGCGTGCACGAAGTTTTTTGGTAAGTGCTTCTACTGTAACCTTTGCATCTCCGACTGCTTTTGCTGCATCCATCTTGTATGCGTGGAATCTGCAGTTGTTAATCGTCACGAATTTTACATCCGGATTCTTGAACAGTCTCTTGGAGCTTGTTGTAAAGTCTGACATTCTCGATCCGATTGCGATCACTACGTCTGCATCTTCAGCGATAATATTGGAAGCATAAGTTCCCGTTACTCCGATACCTCCTAAGCAGTACGGATGACTAGACTTGCAGGCACTCTTTCCTGCCTGGCTTTCGCCAAATGGAATCTTGAATTCTTCGCAGAACTTTTCAACCGTCTCACCGGCTTCTGAGTAACGGACACCGCCGCCTACGATCACGAGTGGTTTCTTAGCTTCTGCAATGATCTCTGCAAGATCTTCCAGTTCTTCTTCTACCGCTACAGGTCTTGTGATTCTATGTACACGTTTCTGGAAGAAATATTCCGGATAATCATAGGACTCACCTTCTACATCCTGGCAAAGAGCGATGCAGCATGCGCCTGTCTCGGCAGGATCTGTCAGAACTCTCATTGCATTAATGAGTGCTGTCATGATCATCTCTGGTCTTGTGATGCGGTCCCAGTACTTACACACCGGCTTGAATGCATCATTGGTTGTTGTTGCCAGGCTGTTGCTCTGCTCTAACTGCTGCAATACCGGATCCGGCTGTCTGGAAGCAAATGTATCTGCCGGGAACACCAGAAGTGGAATGTTATTAACCGTTGCTGTTGCGCATGCTGTCACCATATTTGCTGCTCCAGGTCCTACGGATGAAGCACATGGAATGATTTTCTTACGATTGCTCTGCTTTGCAAATGCGGTTGCTACATGACACATTCCCTGTTCGTTTCTTCCCTGAAGGACTCTTAACTGTCCAGGATCTGTATCCAGCGCTTCTCCAAGTCCTACTGCAATTCCGTGTCCGAAGATGGTGAAGAATCCTTCTACGAATTTTGTCTCTTCCCCGTCCATGGAAACGTACTGATTATCAAGAAATTTCACAATTGCCTGTGCAACTGTCATACGGATTGTCTTTGTCATTGTTCTCTTCCTCCTGCTGCTTTTTTATACTCTTGCGATCATTTCGCCAAATTTTTCTTTTTCTTCTTTAATAAATGCATGTACTGCGTCCGGTCCCGGAAGGGAATCTGAACAGTTGTTGCTTCTTACCATCATGGATGCTTCTGCGGAACCAAATTCCAGACAGTCGATCACTTCCCAGCCCTGATATAATCCATATAAGAATCCGGAGCCATATCCGTCTCCTCCGCCGAATCCCTTTCTTGCTTCTACCGGGAATGGCTTGATACTGAACTTCTGTCCGTCACAGGTATATGCGGTAGACCCTTTCATTCCGTGCTTGATCACTACGATCTTAGCGTTGTATCCCTGCCATAAGCTTGCGCTTTCTTCATCTGTCATGCCTTCTTTGATCAGCTTCTCTGTCAGGTCGAATTCTTCTCTGGATCCCATGATGATATCTGCTTCTTTTGCTACAATAGAGTAGTAAATGGAAATCTCATCACTGTTCTTCCAGTTATATTCTCTGTAGTCAACATCGAAGATAACTTTTGTATCATTCTTCTTTGCCAGCATCACTGCTTTGATCGCAGCTTCTCTCGAAGGACTTTCTGCAAGTGCTGTTCCAGAGATCAGGATTGCTTTGGACTGTCTGATGTATTCTTCATCAATGTCATCTACATGTAACTGAAGGTCTGCGATGCAGTTTCTGTACATCAGGATATGGCTTTCTTTTTCTGAGAGCATCTCGGTAAATGTAAGTCCGAGCTTCTCGCCGTTTGTACATCTTGTGATGTGTGATGTGTCAATTCCCTGTTTGTCAAAATATTCTGTTACATAATCACCGAACTGATCATCGGATACTTTTCCGAGGAATCCTGCTTTTAATCCGTGTCTTGTAACACCTACTGCAATGTTCGCCGGAGATCCGCCGACGAATTTTTCAAATGTGTGTACATCCTTTAATGGTTTGAACTCTTCTTTTACCTGATCGTTGTAAGCTGGGTTGAAGTCGATTGCGACTCTTCCGAGAAGTATCAGGTCCATTGGTCTTGTCTGGTCAAATTCTACATATTTCATATCTTGCATCCTCCTGCTTTTTCCTTTTTTGCTTTTGCGTGCTTTATTGTTTTATTTGTGTGCTTTTTTGCGTGTTTCATTTGTTGACTGTATATTAGCACACGCGTTTTGAATGTGCAATAGGATTTTGAATTATTTTTTATTTCCCGCATTTTCCACAATTTATGGCGTGTGTTATTGTTGTTTTTGCACAATCACGGTTTGTATTGCACGCATTTTAGCACGCAGTGACATGGGAACGTGGGGGCCATGGGGACGTGAAAAATGGCTTTTTTAGTGTCCCCGATGGCTTTTACAGGATACTCTGACGGCTTCTCTTGCATGCTTTTGCAACAAAAAAAGCCTTGCCGTCTCCCCCCTACAAAACAGCAAAGCTTTTTCTTACTCTATCTCTTTCTTCTCCTGCAATACATTTTCTCCCACATATGTATTACATCTTTTTTTCTCAGTCACTGCCTGATACAGCCAGTTTCCTCCATATTCACAGGCAAATCCTGAAAATGCCCCGATCACCAGCGATACCACTAGCACACTCCAGTTTCCATCCGCTGCGAATGTCGTAAAACATCCCATGAATGTTCCCGGACAGAAGTCAAACCACTCGTATTTTGCAATGATGCACATCACGAATGTAATGATCCCGCACCAGATTCCAAGATTCCCGAATAACGGATTGATCTTACTAAGTGTGATGATCGTCATTCCACATAGGACGCCTGTCAGATTCGTAATCATGGTCTTTTTCACCCCGCTCATGCCATGTTTTCCACAGGCAAAGTAGGTGGTGCATCCTGCAAAGCCGGCCCAGCCGATCAGTCCGGCAATTCCTGCAAGATAAGACCAGATACCACAGAGGACTGCTGTTACAATGCTTAATGCACACAAAGAACTCATATCTTAGTATCCTGCACCGTTATCTGTATTTTTCATGATCTTTACCAGACGGCTTGTTCCAAGTCTGTCTGCTCCGAGGCTCATGAATTCTTTTGCGTCGTCGAATGAGCTGATTCCGCCTGCAGCTTTTACCTTCACACCTTCTCCGACATGATCATGCATCAGTTTTACATCTTCAAATGTTGCTCCGGCTGTAGAAAATCCTGTAGATGTCTTGATAAATTCTGCTCCGGCTTTTGTTACGATTTCACACATCTTGATCTTCTCTTCTTCTGTCAGAAGGCAAGTCTCGATGATGACTTTTAAGATCTTTCCATCGCATGCTTTGTGGATCTGACGGATCTCTTCTTCTACTTCATCGTATCTTCCGTCTTTTAAGAATCCGATGTTGATTACCATGTCGATCTCAGATGCTCCGTTAGCGATCGCATCTTTTGTCTCGAATACTTTTGTTGCTGTTGTGCTGTATCCGTTCGGGAAGCCGATAACTGTACAGATTGGAAGTTTTCCCTCTACGTATTCTACTGCCTGTTTTACGTATGCAGCCGGGATACATGCAGAAGCTGTTTCGTATTTGATTCCGTCATCAAGAATTGTCTTGATGTCTTCCCATGTAGCTGTCTGTGTTAATAATGTGTGGTCAACAATTTTTAAAACTTCACTTGTATTCATAATCTCTTGCCTTTCTTTTTTCATTCATTGTGATAGGTTTACTAATTTTCAGTTTGTCTGATTCAGTTCTTTTAGTTCAGCTTGTCCAGGATCGAATGTCCGATCGTTCCTTCCGGCATCTTAACACCGAAGTTGTCTGCGATTGTTGCTCCGATAATGGCAAATGTGTCTGCTTCCTCAAGTTCTCCTGCTTCTTTCATAGACGGAGAATACGCAAGGAACGGCACCTTTTCTCTTGTGTGGTCGGTTCCGGTATGTGTCGGATCATTTCCATGATCAGCGGTGATGATCAGAAGATCGTCTTCCTTCAGTTCGCCTAATAATTCACCGAGTTTGACATCAAATTTTTCAAGTTCCTGTGCATATCCTTTGACGTCTCTTCTGTGTCCCCACAGTGCATCGAAATCTACCAGGTTGACAAAGCAGAATCCTTCGAAATCTCTCTTTGCGATTTCGATTGTCTGCTCCATTCCGTGTACGGAACTCTTGGATTTATTTGACTCTGTGATTCCTTCTCCGTCAAAGATATCGAAGATCTTACCAACGGAAATGACATCCAGACCTGCATCTTTCAATGCATTCAACGCAGTTCTTCCATATGGCTTTAATGCGTAGTCATGACGGTTACTGGTACGTTTGAACTCGCCTTTTTTCTTGCCGACGTATGGTCTTGCAATGACACGTCCGACTTTCCACTCATCTTTCATCGTAATCTCACGGGCGATCTCACAGCAACGGTACAATTCATCCAGGCCAAATGTCTCTTCATTTCCGCAGATCTGAAGAACAGAATCCGCAGATGTGTAGACGATCATATGACCGGTTGCAATCTCTTCTTCTGCCAGTTCCTCCAGGATCTCTGTTCCGCTGGCGCTCTTATTACCGATGATCGTACGTCCGGTTCTCTTTGACAGTTCATCGATCAGTTCTTTGGGGAATCCTGTCTCTGTAAATGTCTTGAACGGAGTTGTGATGTGAAGTCCCATCATCTCCCAGTGTCCGGTCATGGTGTCTTTTCCGTTGCTTGCTTCTCTTAATTTCCCATAATAAGCCAACGGTTTTTCTACAGGTGCAATACCTGCAAGATCTTTTAAGTTCGCAATTCCAAGTTTCTGCAGATTCGGAATTTTAAACGCTTCTACATTTGCCGCAATATGTCCCAGGGTATCTGTCCCCGCATCACCATAAGAAGAGGCGTCCGGCATCTCTCCGGCGCCGAGTGAATCTATGACTACGGTAAATATTCTTTTATATTTCTTTTCGTTCATATTATACACCTTCTTAATTCTCATATGTCAAATATCTGGAACAGTAATGTATTTGCATTCCTGTTCCAGAATTCTCTATCTGCTTTCATTATATATTTTCAATTATACTTAATATCAACCTTAACATTAATCTTATAATTGATCTTATATTAGAACAGTGTGATCAGTCCTACGATCATCGCACTTAAGATACTTACGAATACACCACCGAGCATTGCTCTGAATACCAGTCTTGAAAGTGTACTCTTCTTTTCCGGGCAGAGTACAGCAATACCGGATACACAGATACCAAGGCTTGAAAGATTCGCAAATCCGCAAAGGGAAATGGAGCATACGATTCCTGTTCTGTAATCTAAGGATGATAAGATTTTTCCCAGATCCTGGAATGCAACGAACTCATTTACGATCAGTTTGTTTCCAAGGAATGCACCTTCCATCAGTACCTGATTGGTATCAAGTCCCATCAGGAAACCAAACGGTGCGAATACATAAGAGAAAATCTGCTCCAGGCTGATTCCTGCAAATCCAAGAATCATATTAATTACTGCAACGATACCGATGATACCAACCAGAGATGCAGCGATAGCAATTACCATCTGCATACCTGTTCCGGCACCTTCTGCGATGGCGTCAATCACGTTGGCGTTATTGCCCTTGTTGTCCATCTTTACGTCTGTGATAGACTGTACAGGCTCTGTCTGCGGCAGTAACATTTTTGCAACGAGGATACTTCCAACCGGTACCAGTGCGCTGGCGATCAGAAGATATTCCATCGGGATACCAAGTGCATGATATCCTCCGAGGATGGATACTGACATACTTCCCATACCGGATACCAGAATAACTAATATCTCACTGTCTGTCAGGTTTCCGATATATTTACTGACCAGAATCGGGCTGTCCGTCTGACCTAAGAACATGTTGGCAACTGCAACGAAGCTTTCTACTTCTGTCGTCCCCATCAGTTTTCCAACTGCTTTACCGATCCATTTTACTACGAATCCAAGCACTCCAAGGTAATAAAGCAAGCTTACCAGTGCAGATACGAAGATAATGTTACCAAGTGTCTGTACGATAAAGATACTTCCTGTCGGAGCACTGCTGTCTGCAAGGCTTCCGAATACAAATGACAGACCATTCTGTCCGCAGTTGATAACTGCTGTTACACCGTCCGATATGGCAGACACAACCATCTTGCCAACCGGGACTTTTACAAGTAAGATCGCAATGACAAACTGTGCAATGATTGCTTTTCCTACTGCTTTCCAGCGGATATTCTTACGATCCCAGGAAATCAGAAAGATCAGTCCGATTACAACCACAATCCCCAATAAATTTAAAAAGACTTTCATCTCGTTCCTCCGTTCTGATCTTATTTCTCGCGGTCTGCTTTGATCAGTTTTCTGATTGCTTCTACAGCAACTGTGATAGCTGCTTCTGTATCATGTACGATTGGATTTTCCATTCCAAGTGCATTTCTTTCCTGATTTCCTACTACAAGGAAGTTAGATCCGCAACGTACTCTTAAATGGCTTGCAGCGATGAAAAGTGCTGCTGACTCCATCTCAGAAGCTTTGCATCCCATACGTTTCCATGCTTCCCATTTATTAAGCAGTTCATAGCTTACCGGCATTCTCTCCGGCTCATGCTGTCCGTAGAATGCATCTTTACACTGTACCACACCTGCATGGTATGTATGTCCAAGTTCTTTTGCTGCTGCAACCAGTGCATTTGTTACATCAAGGTCTGCAACTGCCGGATACTCGATCGGTGCATACTCTCTACTTGTTCCTTCCATACGGATTGCTCCTGTTGCAACTACGATATCTCCACCTTTGACATCCAGTTCAATTCCTCCGCATGTTCCGACACGGATAAATGTATCTGCTCCGCAAAGTGTCAGTTCTTCCAGTGCGATAGATGCTGACGGTCCGCCGATACCTGTTGATGTTACACTTACTTTTTCTCCATCTAAGTAACCTGTGTAAGTGATGTACTCTCTGCTGTCTGCAATCAGTTTTGCATCGTCAAAATGTTTTGCGATCTCTGCACATCTCTTTGGATCACCAGGCATGATAACGTAACGTCCAACATCTCCCGGTCTGATCTGTAAATGATACTGTAATCCTTCTTCTCCTGAATAATTCTGCATGATATTCATCCTCCTGAAAATAAAATGTTAAATATTGTTTTATACATGTCTACTACTTGTCTCGCTGTTGTCTATTCTATATCTATACTTGTATATTTGCAACACGCAATATTTTACAAATATCCTTGTCTGTTTTTGTGCATCTTTTACAATGTCTGGTTGTGTAAATTAGACAAGTCGGAAATAACATTGACTTTTGCCATATTTGCTTTTATTATTTTAACAGGGTTTGAATCGGATTATACATGCTCATAATATATAAATAGAAGCTTCTATATAGATCTTATTCCCCTGCTATTTCTATATCTTTAATCTACAGGAGTAACTGAATTTATGGAAACAAAAACAGACAAGTCTAAAACAAGAAAATTAAAACATGTAAAAATATACAATGAATTATATGAACTGATCCAGAACGGAACTTATGAACCCGGTTCACAGCTTCCGTCAGAAACTACACTTTCCGCGACTATGAATGTCAGCCGTATGACACTGCGGAAAGCACTTACTTTATTAAGAGAAGACGGACTGATCAAAGATGTACAGGGTGTCGGACATTTTGTGCGTGAGCCTAAAGCTGCCGGTTCCAGGGGACGCAAACATCCCCAGAGAGCCGGTTCTGCAGATTCCGCAGCTGTTGCAGATGCGGAAGACAGCGCTTCAGATGAAATGCTGTCTTCTGATGGCAGTATGACACATCCTGTCTACGACAGTTGTCAGGAAGAACTGGACAGTGTCGAACTGGATTTCCGTATCGAGCCGCCGTCAAAATCCATTTTAGACAACTTCGACCACTACACCGCCGCTGTTGTCATCGTCGACCGCTGGTATAAGCATGAAGGACATACCATTGCATATTCTTTAAGCTTTATTCCGATTGAATTGGTCGGCAGGCTGCAGATCGACCTGAACAGCACAGATGCACTGTTGGAATTTCTGGAGCATACCTGCTATGAACAGGGACATCACTGCAGCCGCTGTGTTACATATTCTACTGCCGGTAACTTCTCTGCAAAGAATTATAAGCTTTCCAGCCACGATTCTTTCCTTATGACACAGGAGAATGTGTATGATGAGAATGAGGAGATACTTGTGGTTAGTAAGCATTATATACCGGCGGAGGTTTTTGAATTGAAGTTTTCCATTTAATTTATCAGGCTGGCGGATACCCGGGTCTCCATAAAAGTCAGGAACACTTTCTCCACATTCACTGGAAAGAGTTCCTGACTTTTATTCCGTGGATATAGAATGCCTGAAGAATTAAGTGGCAGAAGCGGTAGCCTTTGTAATATTGATAACATATTTACGCTCTCTTTAACAAGAAATTTTATTTTTATTATTGAACTTTTCTACTCTAGATTTAAAGACTCTTATATATTTTTCTACACCTTTAGACACCTTTAAATATTCTGCTCCTTTTTGAGACTCTTCCAACTCTCTATAATAATTCTCCCATTTTTCAACATTTCCTTCAAATCCCAATTCTTCATTATTTCTATAAATATACCTTCCTGCTGCCGGGTGTAACATTTCAATCCCATTTTTCTTTTCTAAGATTTTTCCCATTGGCTTTTCACCCGCACACCAGATAATATAATCTGGCTGCAAAATTTCAATTTCTTCTTTTATCTCGTTTTTATATTCTTCTACATAATCATTAAGTACTTTCTCATTAACTTTCTGTGATCCGCCACGTTTATTTAAATTCATAAATGCGACCTGCTTTACAGCATCTTGAATTTCTTTTCCGCTAGGTCTATTGGCATCTATTTTTTGATTTTTTGTGTACTTCTGTAACAAGTATGCCATTCTTCCAATTGATTCTTTTTGCGGTATGTTGTCAGATTTTTTTCTACACCCATTTTCATCTGTCCAAACACCCTCTTGTATAGTGCCATTAACAAATTCCCGATACCAGTATCTCTGATCGTCTATCATATGCTCCTTTAACCATTCTTCCGTTTTATTATCCGCAATATTAGCTTCCTTAAGTACGACCAGAATTTTACAAGAAGAAACTTCATAAGCTTCAGGATCCACCATTCCATCCTTTGTAAAATGTATCCGTAATATTTCACGTCCTCCTACAGTAGTTTTTTCCCATCCTTTCTCTTCTCCCTGTTTTTTCATCCATCTCTGAAATAAATCTTCTAATTCTTTTTCTCTTTTAGTCATGATGCTACCTCTATTTTTATAAACATCCAAGATCCATGAAACTAATCTCGTTAATCAGTTAAATAGCAGCTATCACATCTGTCACAAGTTTTTCAAAATCTTTCGCTACGCGGTCCGCTGTCTCCTGAACTTCGGCGTGATTCAGTTTCGCATTGCTGACACCTGCCGCCATATTCGTAATGCAGGAGATTCCACACACTTCCATTCCCATATGTCTTGCTGCCATGGCTTCGCAGGCGGTACTCATACCGACTGCATCTGCGCCCCAGCTTCTGACCATGCGGATTTCTGCCGGTGTCTCGTAGTTTGGTCCGGTCAGCTGCACGTATACGCCTTCCTGAAGTGGTATTCCACAGTCTTTGGCACTTTTACGGATGATATCCTGCAGTTTTTTACTGTATACTTCACTCATATCCGGGAATCTGGTTCCGAGTTCTTCGATATTCGGTCCGATCAGCGGACTTGGTACTGCTGTCGTAATGTGGTCTTTGATCAGCATAAAGTCACCCGGTCTGAATGATGGATTGACTCCGCCTGCCGCATTGGTCAGAAGGATCTTCTTTGCTCCCATCATCCCCATCAGTCTGGTCGGAAGTACAACGTCCTGCATCGGGTAACCTTCATAATAATGTACCCTTCCCTGCATCAGTACAACCGGAACATCTTCCACATATCCGAATACAAACTGACCTTTATGCCCCTGAACAGTCGATACCGGAAAGTCTTCGATGTCTGTATATTTTACGATCTTTTCTATCTTGATCTTCTCGGCATAATCTCCAAGGCCCGATCCTAAGATGACTGCTTTTTCTGGTTTGAAATCCGTCTTTTCTCTTATGCTTTTTAAACATTTTTCCAGCTTTTTATACATACTTCAACATCCTTTCTTTCACCGCATCATCTGCAAATGCCACATCCACTGCGTTCCGCATCATAAGATGAATCTCTTCATCGGTGATTCTATAATTCTTCTGGATGAATTCCAGTTCTTTTGTCAGTGTCGTATTGCTGACTGTACGGTTATCGGTATTTACTGTTACCTTTAATCCGGCATTCAGGAATTCCCGCATCGGATAGTTCTTTGTACTTTCCACTGCCTTGGTCTGCAGATTACTGATCGGACACATCTCGATACCGATACCCTTTTTCTGCAATTCTTTCTGCACATCTGCGTATCCTCTCATTGCGATTCCATGTCCGATTCTTCCGGCTCCGGTTTCCACAGAATCAAGGATATTCTGTACACTTCCGCATTCACCGGCATGTAAGGTAAATGGCATGCCAAGTGCTTTCGTCTTTTTGAACAGTTCCATGAATTCTGACATTGGATACAGGCTTTCCGCCCCGGCAAGATCTGCCGCACACACGCCGTGTCCCAGATATTCTCTGGCAGTCCGCAGCATCCGGGCATTCTCTTCTTCACTGTGATGGCGCATCGCGCACGTGATCACTCCGTACTCTATGCCAAAATCGCGTTTTCCTTTTTCCAGTCCTGCAAGCAGTGCTTCGATCACTTTATTGCAGTTCATGTCCGGAGTCTCGGACAGAAGCGGAGCAAAACGGATCTCTGCATAGCATACATTTTCCTGTTTCATACTTTTTAATACATCATAACCGGCTTCTTTCAGTCCTGTCTCATCCATAATGCATTTGCCCGGAAGGTCGAATTTTTCCAAATATTCATTCAGACTTCTGCAGTCTTCGGATACACTCAGCTCACTTTGTGATACTTCCCGTCCCAGCCTCTTTTCTATAAATCCACGGCTCAGCGACCCGTCCAGATGACAATGCAGTTCTACTTTTGGTAGTGCTGTTAATTCTTCTGTTGTCATATTGCTTTTATCATTTCCTCCATTTTACATTCTTCATTTTTCTTCTATTTCAACATTCCACTTTTTTCCTGAATATTGCCTTTCCCCCTTATACGGTCTTCTTTTCTTTCAGATTTCCAGGTCCGAAGCCCAACGGCAATAACTCCTTCAACGTATAGATATCATAATGTTCTACATCCGTTGCAAGAATGATCTGAAATTCTTCCGGATCACAGAATTCCATCATCACCTGTCTGCACACTCCGCACGGCGGTGCATATTCTGTCAGGACTCCGTTCTTTCCTCCTACGATACAGATTGCATCGAATTCCTTCACGCCTTCACTTACCGCCTTGAAAAATGCCGTTCTTTCTGCACAGTTTGTCGGTGTGTATGCCGCATTTTCAATATTACATCCGGTATAAACCGTTCCATTTTTTGCCAGCAGTGCTGCCCCGACCTTGAAGCCGGAGTACGGTGTATAAGAATATTTCAACTGTTCTATCGCCGTCTCAATCAACTGACTTGTATGATATGTTTTGCTTTGTTCTGTCTTCCCCATCTTGTTTCCCCGCTTTTATATTCGTATTCCATTTCTGGTAATCAGTATTATACATGATTTTCCGAATGATTCTACTTATTTTTTTCATTATCCTGCCGGATCAGATTCCGGACTGCCCCGACCGCTGTCCTAACTGCCATATCAGTATCATGTACCACCGGATTTTCCAGTCCGAGTTTCTCTCTTTCCTGATTTGCCATAACAAGAAAGCATGCACCTGCTCTGACACGTAATTTACCGGCCACGATGAACAATGCCGCTGATTCCATCTCGGAAGCCAGACATCCCATCTTCTTCCAGGCCTCCCATTTGTTCAGCAGCTCATAGCCGACAGGCATTGCTTCCGGTTCATGCTGTCCGTAGAATGCATCCTTTGACTGTACCACTCCTGTATGCCAGGTGCAGCCATCTTCTTTTGCAGCCTGCACCAGTGCATTCGTTACTTCCAGATTGGCAACTGCCGGATATTCGATCGGTGCATATTCTTTACTTGTCCCTTCCATGCGGATCGAACCGGTCGCGATCACGATATCGCCGCTTTTTACTTCCGGCTGCATTCCACCGCAGGTTCCGATCCTGACAAATGTATCTGCCCCGCAGCGTACCAGTTCTTCCATTGCGATTGCTGCCGACGGTCCTCCGATTCCGGTCGACGTCACACTGACTTTTTCCCCGTCCAGCATTCCGGTATAAGTGGTGAATTCCCGGTTGCTTGCAACCAGCACCGGATCATCCAGATACGCAGCAATCTTTTCGCATCTGCCCGGATCTCCCGGCATGATCACATAACGTCCGACTTCACCTTTTGCAACCTGAATGTGATACTGTCTGCTTGCATCTTCTGAATAGTTTTTCATACCGATCCTTCCTTTCTGTACATTCTTATCTTACCATTATTTTACCACAATTCATATCAAAACGTTTTATATTCTGACTTTTTCACAAAAAGCTTTCAAATATAACCGTATCTGCAAGACCTGCCACTGGCAATTTCTTTCAAACACATGGTAATACAGAAAACTTGCCACTGGCAACTTTTCTTGCATACTATGGTATAAAAAAGCCAATGAGGACAGAAAAAATATATTTTTCACGTCCGCACTGGCTCATCTTTTTTATGTCTGCTTTTTTATTTCTTTATTCACTTTGTACTTTCTCGATATAATCTATGATCAGATCTGCCGCATCTTCCAGGTCGATCTTACCGGTATTGATCATCAGATCATAATTCAATGGATCGCCCCATGTCCTGCCGGTATAATAATTATAATATCTCTGTCTGGATACATCTTCTTTATCCATCTCTTTCAGGGAAATGCCCTCGTATGCTTCTTTACTTCTTTTTTCTCTAAATGCATCGTCTGCATAAATGAAGATATGATAACAGTCCGGTGTATCTGCAAGTACTGCATCTGCACAGCGTCCCAGGAATACTCCTCCGAATTTATCTGCAAGTCTGTGGATCAGTGCTGCCTGCTCTTTATACATCTTATTATAGTCCGGGATGACATCGCTTCCGATTCCAAGTCCGCCGAAGAAACCGCTGTGACTGCCCGGCACCTTATATGCTTCTTCCAGAATGCTTTCCACATCCAGATCGCCATTTCCGATTTTCTCTGCTGCCAGATATACGATCTGTCTGTCATAACAGCGCACCTGCATCTTCTTTGCAAGAATCTCTGCAACTTCTCTTCCGCCGCTTCCGTATTGGCGGCTGATGGTAACAATCGTATGTTCTCTCATTTTACAGTTCTCCTTTCGCTTCACGTTCGATCAGTTCTTTCATGATATCCGGATACTGTTTATCCAGATGATAGAACAGAAGTACTACAAGCACACCACCTGCAACGATCAATGGACCGCCTTTGTAAATGTTCACGATCATATGTAATGCACTGTCCGGCTGAGTGACACTTCCGGCCGCCGTACTGATGTATCCACCCATAGAAAGAAGTCCTGTCATAACTGCAGATGCCACACCGGCACCGACTTTCGTTCCGATCGAACCACCGGCAAAGATCAGACTTTCCTGACGTACATGTGTCTTCCACTGTCCGAATTCTACTACATCACCAATCATACCGAATACAACTGCATTCAGTGGAGCAAGGCCGACTGCTCTTGCAACACAACTCATCACCATCCATGGAATGCTGTATGGATTCAGGAAGTATAACAGATGACCCACCAGGGCAATGATACTTCCAGCCAGAGCAATGTTTCGCTTTCCGAACTTACGGATCAACGGTGCACATAAGAAAATACATACAACCAGTGTCAGAATTTCTGTCAGATACAGTGCACTGTAAAGCCATGTATCATTGTGGAAAATGTATTTGCAATAATATGGTAAGATCGTTCCTGATACGCTAAATGACACACTCTGGAACATCCAAAGTAATAATACAGCCCAGAAATACTGGTTGGTAAGAAGAAGTTTTAACCCTTTCTTTACCGGAACCTTTTCCGCCTTATCCTGTCCTGCGATCACAACAGTCTCTTTGCAGTTTATAAAGCAGATCAGAAGTAAGATCAGGGCGATGACTGCCCATACCGTCATCGTCTTTACCCATGCTGCCTGGTCATTACCGAATAGTTTAACCAGCGGAGTGGTACAGGTAACGGCAATAATCTTACCGAGCGGTGATAATCCCATTCGTACTACACTTAACATATCTCTTTCGGATGATACACGTGTCATCATGGCCGACAGACTTCCGTATGGAAGATTGATTGCTGTATAACATACAGTTGTACAGAAGTTATAAGTTACAAAAATATAGATCGACTGAACCACTCCCATCGTATGCGGTACAGTAAATAACAGGATCGCAGACAGCGCATATGGTACACTCATCCACAAGATCCATGGTCTTGATTTTCCCCATTTGGAATTGGTCTTTTCTACGATGATTCCCATGATCATATCGGAAAATCCATCGAAGAATCTGGATAACAGCATGATCAGACCTACGGTTGCTGCTGCCACTCCTACATAGTCTGTATAAAATAATGTCAGAAGTGTTCCGACCATACCGAATACTACATTACATGCCACGTCGCCTCCGGCATAAGATAATCTGACCGGCCATGACAGTTTTCCGTTTGCTGCATTGTTCGCCTTTTTTTCTTCCACGTCTCTTCTCTCCTTTTCCTCCATAAAATGACTTCCTTTTCCGGTTCATTTCATGTCTCTCTTGATATGCGAAAAGATCTGTAAATTCATGCTTCACAGATCTTTTCTTTTTTATGCCTTATACTACTTATATTCTAGACTGTGATCTCAGATATTTTAACCGGACGGTGTTCTTCCAGAGATTTCTTAGCTGCAAGTCCCATCAGTACCGGCTGCAGTCCGTCCATAACGCCAAGCGGTGTGTCTGTATCATTTTCGATTGCTTCAATGAAGCACTTGATCTCTTTTGCATAAGCTGCCATGTAACGCTCCAGGAAGAAATATAATGGTTTCTCACCTGTTACGCCATCTGCATTGCTGATGACTGCGGATGATGTAGAGTCATTGGATACGGCAACCATTCCTTTGGATCCGAATACTTCGGCTCTCTGGTCATATCCGTAAGCTGCTTTTCTGGAGTTATCGATCACTGCGATCGCACCATTTTCCATCTTCAGTGTGATGACTGCCGTATCTACATCTCCGGCTTCTCCGATTGCAGGGTCTACCAGTACGGCTGCCTCTACGTATACTTCTGTTGCATTGCATCCTGCAAGGAAACGTACCATATCAAAATCATGGATTGTCATGTCAAGGAAGATTCCTCCGGATACTTTTACATAGTCTGCACATGGCGGCTCCGGATCTCTGGATGTGATCTTGATGATATGTGTATCTCCGATCTTTCCGTCTGCTACTGCTTTCTGTACTGCTTCAAAGTTATGGTCAAATCTTCTGTTGAATCCAACCTGGTATTTTACATTGCTGTCTTTTAATGCATCGATGACTTCTTTGATCTTTGCTACATCATGATCGATTGGTTTCTCACAGAATACATGCTTTCCAGCTTTGATTGCCTCTACCGAAATTGGTGAATGTGTATCTGTGGATGAGCAGATCAGCACTGCATCGATCTCCGGGTCTGCAAGGATTTCTTTATAATCCTTTGTAACTGCTTCTACGCCCATGTCTTTTGCCCATTTTGCAGTCTCATCATTCATGAATGGGTCTGCAAGCATCTTGACTTTTGCATCCTTTACCTGTGTGCAGATACTTTCTACATGTACTTTTCCGATTCTTCCTGCTCCGATAATTCCTACGTTAACCATTTTTTCTTCTCCTTTTCGCGTTTATAATCTTTTTATTTCTATATTTTTGTTCAGTTCCGTTTTTATCCCTTTGGAAAATCTCCCGGTATTTTTCCTGGATGATTTTGTCTGCAGATTGTATTTTTCTTCTATAATCCTGTCTTTTCAGAAATGAACTTTCTTGCTTTCAGTGCATATTCCAGTGGATTGGCTTTTGCCGGATCCTGTTCTGCCTCTACTACCATGTATCCGGTATATCCTGATTCTTCCAGAACTTTGAAAATTGGATCAAAATCAATATCGCCGTCTCCAGGTACTGTGAACGTTCCCATTCTGACTCCGTCTAAGAAACTTAATTCTTCTTTCTTTACTTTCTCTACCATGTCTTTTCTGATGTCTTTCAGATGTACATGTTTGATTCTGTCTGCGTATTTCTTCACCATTTCCAGTGGGTCTTCTCCACAGTATGCGAAATGTCCGGTATCGAATAAGAGACTTACATATTCCGGATCCGTATTGTCCATCATGCGCTCTACTTCATCTGCATTCTGTACAACCGTTCCCATATGATGATGGAAGGTAAGTGCAATTCCGTATTCCTCTTTTGCGATCTTTCCAAGCTTGTTCATTCCGTCACAGAATATCTTCCACTCTTCATCATTCATCACATATTTGTGTCCGAAGATCGGTGTATCAAGCATGCCCTGTACGCTGTAGCTCTGCTCGGAAGCTCCGATCACTTTTGCTCCCATTTCTTTTAAGTATGCAAGCTGTGCACGGAACTCTTTTTCTACTTCTTCGAATGGCTTTGTGATCAGGAATGCTGAGAACCACTGGTTGCAGATCTCTACACCTCGAAGATCCAGTGCATGTTTCAGGACTTTCGTATCTTTTGGATATTTGTTGCCGACTTCCGATCCTGTGAATCCTGCAAGTGCCATCTCGCTTACGCACTGTTCAAATGTATTCTCACTTCCAAGGTCCGGCATGTCGTCATTGGTCCATGCGATTGGTGCGATTCCAAGTTTTACTTTCTTTTTGTCAAACATTTTTCTTACCTCTTTCTTTATGATGTTTTTTCTATGTCTTTCATGTTTTTCTTTGTAACTATATAATACTAAGGATCCGCCTGTTCCGGCATTGGGAGAATCTTTTGAAATGTGTACTTTATTTTTAGATGGTATTTTTCTGATTTTTGTGTCTTTTTTCAGGTATTGCTTTCCACACTTTTTGTGTCTTTTTTTTGGGTTTTATTTTTTGATTTTTCTTTGTGCTTTCTTTTTTGCCAGGTATTTGCACGCAAAAAAAGATACAGTTGCTTTTTCCTTTACATATAGAAAAACAACTGTATCTTTTATTTTTAAGAATGCTTCCGGTACTGCGCCGGGCTCATCCCCTCTGCTTTTTTAAATACTTTTGAAAAATAATGGTAATCATTGAATCCCGATTCTTCTGCTACCTGCCACATCTTAAGATTGGTCTCTCTTAATAACTTCTTCGCATGTTCCATCCGCAGATTCAATAGATAGTTGGCAAATCCAATCCCCATCTCCTGACTGAACAGATAACTCAGATAGGTGCTGTTCACGCCTGCCGCTTCTGCCGCATCACCAAGTCCCACTGCTTCCCGGTAATGTCTCGCCGCATAATCCGCTGCAATCTTAACTGCCTGGCTTAAATCTTCCGGGATATTCGGTTCGCCACATTCAAATGCCTGCTCTGCCAGATGTTCCAGCTCTTTTTTCACCTCTCCGATATAGCCAAAATGCTGGTCCGCCCTTGAGCCGTCTACCTGTAACTTATGTTCCAGCTTCCGGAACCACTGCCGTACCAGCTGACTGTCGCACCGCTCTTTTTTGAACGCCTGTATTACTGTCCCGGCCATGAGAAGAAATTTATCCTTTTCACTTTTCTTCTTTAACAGCTCTGCCTCCTCCAAAAGTGTTTCTGCTTCTTTCGGAAGTTCTTTTCCCATCGCTCTATCTGCTTCATAATAGGCAATTCCATCCTTTTCATAGAAACTATTCTTTATCATCATCCTTGCCTGCTGATATGCCTGGCGAAGTGCATCTGCTCCAATACAGATATTACTGACACCGATCTTGTAGGCTTCCTCTTCTTCCGCACAGATCTTATAACACGCCGATGCCGTTCCGGTCAGATGCTGATACATCACACTGCTTTTGTATTCATCTGACAGATCCAGAAAGCAACAATATGTTCCATTTCCTAGATAGATCATTTCTTTTTCCGTCTCGGATTCGCCGGGTCTTGACTGTAACTTTTCCTGCATACGCCTGTAGAATTCCAGACTATACTGCTCTTTTCTTGCTTCTTCCAGCGGATCCTCGGTATACTCTGTTTCTTCTCTTTTGATCACGATCACTGCACTGTTCTTATATTTTCCACGTATTCCTGCCCGGATTCTTTTTTCTTCCCGTTCCTCTCCGGACAGGGTTCCCGCCAGGATCTGGTTAAAAAACAGGAATTTTTCATTCATATTTCCTGTCTGATCCGACTTCTCTCCCGTTTTCCCGTCAGCATCTGCATTGTTATCTTCTTCTGGATCCTTTTTCATATCCGCATGTTCCTGCGTCTGCTGTTTCTGATCTTTCACACCTGCTTCTTCCTTGCTCTGCCGGATATGTTCTTCCGCCGCTTCAAGAACCGTATACAGACTTTCTTCATTCAGTGTATTCTTTAATACATACTCGTCTGCTCCTTCTTTCATCGCCTTTTTCACATATTCGAATTCATCATGACAGCTAAGTACGATCACATAGATGTCCGGATATTTTCTCCGGATTTCCCGGATCAGTTCGATCCCGTCCATCAGCGGCATTGCAATATCAGTAACAACCAGATCTATCTTTTCCCGGTCCAACACCTCCAGTGCTTCTTCCCCATCTCTTACATCCGCCGTAATCTCAAATCCTGCCTTTTCCCATGACGACAACATCTTCAGATAACTCCGCACAAGAAAGTCATCGTCCGCCAGTAATGCTTTTCTCATGATTCTTCATCCTCACTTCTGTTCACAGGCAGATAGATCGTTGCCTCTGTACCTTCTCCGCTGCTTTTCAGCGAAAGCTTTGCCTGTGTTCCATAATATAATTGCAGTCTTTCCTGAATATTCGGTATTCCGACTGCCGTAAGTCCCTTCGTCTTCTTTCCCTTCTTTTTCAATAATTCTTCAATCTGTTCCTGTGTCATTCCTCTTCCGTTATCCCTGACCTTCATATAAAGTCTGGAGCCGGAAGTATACGCTTCTATCGTTAAATGTTTTCTGTTATTTTTCAGATCCAGTCCATGAATCAACGCATTTTCTACAAGGGGCTGTAAGATCAGTCTTGGTATCAGACATTGCTCTGCTTCGCGCTCTATCGCGTAAGCTGCCTGATATTCTTCTCCATTGCGGAATTCCTGCAGATGAATATAATTCTTCAACACCTGTATTTCCTCTGCAACAGTCAGAAATGTGCCCTTTTTCCGTATACATGTCTGCAATAACTCTACAAAATCCCCGATGACCGTTGCAATCTCTTTCTCATTGTGGATCATTGCATAACACTTGATCGAATTCAGTGTATTATACATAAAATGCGGTGTGATCTGATACTGCAGTGCCTCCAGTTCCGCATCCTTTTTCTTCTTTTCTTCCTGAATAAGCTGTCCGATCAGTTCTTCGATCCGGTCTAACATCCGGTTAAATTCTTCCGCAGCAAGACCAATCTCGTCTTTGGATACGACCTCTGCCCTGGTGTCCATCTCGCCATCCGCAATTGACTGCATTGCAGTCATCAGCTTTCTCACCGGTTTATAGACAATCCTTGAAATGTATATCGCCGCCAGCATTGCGATCAGCCCGAACACGGCCGCCACACCGAATACATATTTCCGCATCTGCGCCAGGTCACCTAATACGGCACTTCTCTTTACACTGGCAAAAATTCCGCAGCCGGAAAAGCTTCCTTCACAGTAAATGTATATATTTTCTTTATCTGCCCCGGTAACTTCAGAATGACTGATAAAATTTTTATACTTCTTTACCGGAAATTTATTGCCCATCCGGGACTGCTCTCTGGCTGCAATGATCCTGCCGTCTTCGATCAGTTCGATCTGTCCCAGTTCCTGATTCGACGGATCTTCCAGATAATCATATCTTAAGTTCTGTTCTTCGATATTCGCACACAGATAACCGATCACCTGTCCATCTTCTCCGGTTACCTTTTCCGTAAACTGTAATAATTTATCTTTGCTGTGCACCAGATCATCCATGATCGCCGGTCCGCCATTTTTTCCACATAGTGTTTCAAATTGACGAAGGTTATCCTCCTTAAGTCCACTTCTGTACACCGGATAATCCAGCGTTGTAACAAACTGACTCTCGCCTGGGATCACCAGATACATACTGGAGATTGCCTGATCCATCTTGGAAAATGTACGTAATCTTGTTGAGATATTGTTCAGCCGTTTCTCATCTTTGTCATTCAGATATTGTTCCAGTTCCTCTTTGATCTCTTTGTCACAGGATGCTTTGATATCGATATTGCATACATTTTTTAACATATCATCTACGGTATCCGTAAGCAGCCTGGTTCTCTGACTGAGCACTGTTATGTAATTTTCCTCAATCATCCGGGATGACCTTCCATAAAATACGAAAGCCATGGCTGCTACCGTAAGCAGTGTGATCCCGGTGATTGCGATCAGGACCTTACTTCTTATACTTCTGACTTTCATCTTTTTTTCTGTACTCCTTTACATTGTCCTGTGTCAGTATCTCTGCATTCAGATAATACTTCTTTTTCAGATGCTTTCCGTTCCGCAGATTCTGGATATAGTGAATCGTTTCATAACCAATCTCATATCCCGACTGTGCCGCAAGCGCCAAGATCTGCCCATTTTCTACTGCCTTAAGGGAATCTTCCTGTTCATCCACTGCCACAATTTTGATATCAGTATCTTTCAATTCATCAACAAGTCCCATCGCAGTGACAGCACTGGTCGCCATAATTCCCCTGATTTGCGGATATTGTCCCATAAGATCCCGTACTTTCTGTTCCGACATCTGCAGATTGGCATAGCCGCTTTCTACGAACTTCATCGTCATCTCCGGTTCGGACTTCATATATTCTTCAAATCCTTCCACACGTTCTCTGTGGCCTTTCTGTTTTAAATCACCTGCCACAATTCCTACCTGGCCTTTGTGGTCTAACTGTTCTGCCAGTTCCTGTGCCAGCTGATATCCTGTCTTATGATTGTCGATTCCGATATATGGAAGTTCTCCGCCCACCATTCCATTGTCAAAACATACTGCCGTAATCTTCTTTTTCTCTATTTCATCCAGATAGTCCGGAACATGATAAGAGTCAATCGGTGCAACTGCCAGCGCATCCACATTCTGATCGATCAGCTTTTCCACCTGCTTTTCCTGAACTTCCCGGTCCAGTTCCGAATCCGGAGCAAGCGTGATCACATCCATGTCATATTTTGCAGCTGCCGCTTCCATGCCGGAATTCACCGACATCCAGTACTCACTGGTATTGGATTTGGTTACAACTCCTACCACATACCGGTCTTTTGCCTTCTGCCAGGAACTGTGATTACTGCAGCCGCAGCACAGAATTACCGTCATGAGTAATAAAGCTGATATCTGTTTTCCTCTTCTCTGTCTTATTATCATTCTAATCATCCCTTTATCTGCAAAACCTGCCACTGGCACCTTCTCTTGCATCTCTGGTATCAGGGCTGTGTACCCCGGATTATCTTACAGGTTGTATTTTGTCTTAATATCGATTCCTGTATACAGATATTCTGTGTCCGGATAGGTTCCGTTCAACAAGATATCTGCAAGGATCCTCGGCGGCCGGTATCCCTGTTCGAACCCATTCTGATCGATCAGGAAATCTGCGGTTCCTTCTTTTAACAGTGTTTCATTCTTTGCAGTCTGGTCATAGATCACAACATATGGCCGCTGCTCTACACCAAGTTTGCGGAATGCCTCGACGATGCCTTCCTGTCCGCCGGATACCACAAAGATTCCGTTAATCCCGGATATACTCATCATGGCATTCTCTATAATGTGTTCCACTTCATCTGCATTGTTAAAGCTTCCCTGCACGCCGGCAATCTCAAGCTTTGGTGAAATATTCTTTATCTCTTCTACGAATCCGTCTACACGAGAGTTATTCAGCATACTGCTGAAATATCCGGTAATGACAAGGATCTTTCCGACGCCTCTGGTCATCATCCCGAATAACCCTGCTGCTGTCTGCCCGCTTAACTTATTATCCATTCCGACAAAACAGCATCTCTTTGTTCCTACGATATCCGAGTTGAATGTCACGACCGGAATCTTCTTTTCATTCACCAGCCAGTTTAATTTCTCCCTGACGCCTTCGGTATCTACCGGCATCAGTGCCAGTCCCTGGATTCCTTCTTTCACCAGTTCGTCAATTGCACGCAACTGGTCCTCTTCACGAACGGAAGTATTCTCTTTTACGATCACTTCTACGCCAAGTTCTTCCAGTTCTTTTTTTCCGGTCTGTATTCCTCTTTTGACTTCCAGCATGAAGGAAGATCCCGAAAGCTGTGTTACGATCCCGATCTTTTTCTTTCCTCCGGCACTTTTCTGTCTCTTTCTTGCTTTGTGCACATATCCCATCTCTTCGGCGGTTCTTTTCACCATTTCTGCCACTTCCGGGTTGATCCGGCCGCGGTTATTAAGTGCCCGGTCTACGGTTCCTCTTGATACACCTGCTTTTTCGGCGATCTGTTGTATTGTTACTGACATATACGCTCTCCTTATAACTACTGATTCACTGTGTAAATCTCTGATTTCTTATCTTGCATACTATACTATAATAATATCACGCACTCAAAAAGCACGCAATATCCCACTGCGTGCTTTTCTTATTTCGTAACATTTTACAATTCTGTTCTCTCTGTAACAGGCCTTACCTCCTGTTTTTCGGCATATTGCCGATACTATCTATTCAGGCGGTATCCTGCTCCCCATACTGTCTCTATGATCTTCGGATCTCTCGGATCGTCTTCCAGTTTTTCTCTTAACCGGTTGATATGCACCGATACGGTTGCCGCATCCGACACATAATCGAATCCCCATATCTTTTCAAATAATGCTTCCTTTGAAAATACAATGTTCGGATTCTTTGCCAGAAATACGAGAAGTTCAAATTCCCTGTGAGGAAGCTTCACTTCTTCTCCTGCTTTCCATACTCTCCATGTCTGCGGCTCAATCACGACATCTTCTACTTTGATCTGCTCCTGTGCATTTTCTTTCTCTTCTCTTTCTTTATGCCTGGTCGTCAGCCTTTCATAACGCTTCAGATGTGAACGTACTCTTGCGACAAGCTGTGACGGATCAAATGGCTTCGTGATATAATCATCCGCACCAAGTCCCAGTCCCCTGATCACATCAACGCCTTCTGTCCGTGCCGTCACCATAAGGATCGGAATGTCTATCTCATCCCTGATCTTCCTGCAGATATCATATCCGCTGCATCCCGGAAGCATCAGATCCAGAAGTATCAGGTCATAATGATTCGTTTTCAATTCGGAAAGTGCCTTTTTCCCGTCTTCAATGATTTTTGTCTCATATCCGTTACTCTCCAGATAATCACTTTCTAACTGTGCAATCTTCCTGTCATCTTCTACGATCAGTATTCTGGACATCCTACATTCACTCCTCACATATTTTTATCAGCTCTTGGAAAGCGCAGTATCAATTTCAGCCCGCCGTCATTCACAGCTTCCACACTTCCTCCATGCTCTTCCATAATGTATTTTACCACATAAAGTCCGACACCGCTTCCCTTCTTTGTTCTGGCCTCATCGCATCTGTAAAACCTGTCAAATATCCTGCCGATCTTTTCTTCCGGCACGCCGTCTCCGTTATCTTTCCATTCCAGGATTACATGACTTTCATCCTTTCTGACACGCAGCCAGATCTCCACCGGTTTTCTTTCTACATATTTCCTGCTGTTCTCCAGAAGGTTCTCCAGTATACGTTGGATCTGCTCTATATCCACATTGACATCCGGAAGGATCTCTTCTTCCTGTTCCATTACAAGCTGGACTTCGGACGGATCCAGGGTCTTTTCTTTTTGTGCTGTGAATCCCTGTACATATTCTGCAAGATCGATCTGTATCATATGAACTGGCATCTGCCCGCTTTCCATTCTGGAGAAATCGAACAATTTCTGTAGCAAGATATTCATATCTTCCGTAGATTCATAGGCCGTCTCCAGATACATTGTCCGTTTGTCTTCCGTATTTGCCACACCATCCAGAACCCCTTTGATATAGCCCCGGATTGACGTAAGCGGAGTTCTTAGATCGTGAGAGATTCCTGTTACCATATCTGTCCTTGCCTTTTCATTCCGTTCCCGTATCTTCTGATCTTCCAGAATTGTCCTCTGCATCTCATTGAACGCACGGCAGACCCGTTCGAACTCTTCCTGTCCTTCATATACGATCTCTTCTTCCAGATTGCCGTCCTGGATCCTTTTTGCACCTTCAACCAGGCAGTCTAACGGCTCCATGACAAGACGGTTCATTCTTTTTGTAAATATGGATGCCAGGAGAAGCAATGCCAGAATCGCTATAATGCCTACAACCAGCACGATCAGTACCAGAAATGAAAAAGACTCCCGGATGGCTTCTTTCCCGATATCCTTCGAGATATCCCATACATCCCTGTCCATCTTTTCATATCCGATCTCTTCAAATGTTCTTTCAAATCTGTCTTCACATGCTCCTATCACAGCTGTTCCGATTAGAAGCAGCGTAACCATCGACAGGAATAAAAACAGCATATTGGAACGAAATAATTTCTTTTTTAACGGCATAGCTTCTCACCTTCTTGTTGTTCTTATCTCTTTTCTTCATCATAGCATATTCTTATCTTCTATGCATTGCCGGTCTGCAGATTTTACTTTACGCTTCTCTTTTTATTTTTTTCTTACGCATATGTGCTTTGTATTCTTCCTGCTGTCCTCTTAAATTTAATATGATCAGCAGTCCGGCAACCGATGTAAGACTTCCGATCAGGAAATGTCCCCACATTGCAACCGACATCGCACTGATCTCAAATAATCCCGGCAGGATCACAAGTGCTCCAAATGTTCCACATATCATTGTAACACAGATAAATCCACGCAATACATTAAACGGAATACAACTGCGGATCACTGCTGTCATGGAAATAATAATCAGTGTCAGGTACATGATTGTCTGTTTCTCGCCGGATGCCATCGGAAGAAAGAGCGTTGTAACACCTATCATCACCGCGGCCACAATTCCGAATGGTGCCGCATTCCAGATCGCAGTGGAAAGGAATCTTCCTTTGATCCGTCTCGTATCTGATTCCAGAATTGTCAGGAAGGACGGATAAGCTTCTATACACGCATCGATCAATGTAATCTGTATCGGAATGAATGGAAATGGCGTATTCGTAAGGACACAGAAGATGGATACCAGTACCGAATAAATCGTTTTTATAAAGAATACTCCTGCTGTTCTTGTTACATTATGGATGACCTTTCTTCCTTCCATTACTACCTGCGGAAGGTGTGTAAAGTCAGAATCCATAAGGACAACCTGCGCGATCTGTCTGCTTGCATCACTTCCGTCTGCAATTGCGATCGAACAATCTGCTTCTCTGAGTGCGAGAAGATCATTCACTCCGTCTCCGGTCATTGCCACCTTGTGCCCCTGTCTCTGGAATGCCTTTACCAGTTCCTGCTTCTGCTTAGGTGTCACTCTTGCAAATACGGTATACTCCCGGCAGATTGCATCATAATCCGGCTCCTCACCGACGGATGACATATCAATTGCATCTGCCCATCCTCTCAGCCCTGCACGTTTTGCTATCATAGCAACTGTCTTGACATGATCGCCGGAAATGACTTTGACATCTACTCCCTGTCTGTGGAAAAATTCCAGTGTCTCTTTTGCATTGCGACGGATCTGATCCTCAAGCACGACACCGTATAATGGCTGGATCTGTGCCGGTAAATGTTCCTCATCTTTCCATTCTCCGTCATAATATCCGATCGCTACCAGTCTTCTTCCATGCTCCAGTTCATTTTCCAGACTTTCCGGAAGTGTTCCAAGAATCCGCTCCGGTGCACCGACAAAAACGGTTCCCTTTCCAATAAAACTGATACTTCCCCATTTTCGTTTTGATGAAAAGGATATTTTATTCTTTATAAAGTACGTTTTATCTGTCCTGTCATTATATTTTTCTTTATATCTGATATTTTTTTCTTCCACATTTTTCTCTTCAGACTTCTTCTCCGCAAATGCTTTTTTCAGTGCCTGGAATGTTGCATTATTATCATCACTTGCATCCAGATAAGCCCGTACCAACTGTTTTTCTTCATCTTCCGTCAGATTAATTTCTTCATCTCGGTCCATCGGGATCACATATTTTACTTTCAGTTTTCCATCTGTAATGGTTCCGGTCTTATCCAGACACAGCACATCTACATGCGCCAGTGTTTCCAGTGAATAGATATTCTGAACCAGGATTTTCATCTTCGCCAGACGGATCACACCGGTTGCCAGTGATACAGAGATCAGTAACACCAGTCCTTTTGGAAGCATTCCGAGAAGTGCCGCCGCTGAAGCGACAACCGATTCATTTACCGGTGCTTTCCGCAATACAAACGCTTCTAAGAATAAGAGGATTCCAAGTGGAATAATCAAGCTACTTGTAAATCTTGTAACCTTTCTCATAGAGCCTAATAGCTCTGACTGTACCTGCTTTTCTTTTTTTACTTCGTTTACAAGACTAGTTGCATAGTTATCATTTCCTACATGGATGACTTCCGCACAGGCCTTACCGGAAATCACGGAACTTCCTGAATATAACGTACTTCCCACTTCCTTTATCACAGGATCACTTTCTCCTGTCAGAAGGGATTCATTGACCTCCAGACTGCCGCTTGTAACAATACTGTCATTGCAGATCTGGCTTCCGCTTTCCAGGATCACGATATCTCCTTTTACGATATCTTTTAATTCAATCTCCTGATCTTCGCCTTCTCTTCTTACTTTTATAGCTGGCCGGTTCAGAATAGATAATTCATCTACCAGTTTCTTGGCTTTGCATTCCTGTGCGATCCCAATCACGATATTCAGTATAATGATCGCGATGAAGATCATGTTGGTATACGCTCCCACTGCGAATAACAATCCTGCAATGATGAAATTCAACAGATTGAATAATGTCAGCACATTTTCCCGGATGATCTGTTTCTTGCTTTTTGTAATGCTTTCCGGTTCTTGCTCTCCTTCGCCTTTTTTCCTTTTTTCTTCTACTTCCTGCATGGACAGACCATATATCTTTTTTTCCATAATACAATCCCCTCCTGTACGACTTGACTTTTTTCAGTCTCTATCCTACAGAAGGGGATTAAATAAACGGATATGAAGTTTTAAATATTTTTTAAACTCTTATTATTTCTTCACATTAAATGCTGCTTTTCCAGGATATACAGCACTTGTTCCAAGTTCTTCTTCAATTCTCAGCAACTGGTTGTATTTTGCAACTCGTTCTGATCTGGAAGGTGCTCCTGTCTTGATCTGGCAGGTATTAAGTGCTACTGCAAGATCTGCAATTGTTGTATCTTCTGTCTCTCCGGAACGTTGAGATGAGATAGCTGTGTAGCCGGCTTTATGAGCCATCTTGATTGCTTCCAGTGTCTCTGATACTGATCCGATCTGGTTTAACTTGATAAGGATTGAGTTACCGCATCCAAGTTCGATACCTTTGGAAAGTCTCTCTGTATTCGTTACGAACAGATCGTCTCCGACTAATTGTACCTTATCTCCAAGTTCAGCTGTCAGTTTCTGCCATCCTTCCCAGTCTTCTTCGTCTAATGCATCTTCGATAGAGATGATCGGATACTTGTCTACCAGTTTCTTCCAGTGCTCGATAAGTTCTTCGGAAGTAAATTTTGTACCTGCTTTTGGAAGTACATATTCGCCCTTCTTCTCACCTTTCCATTCAGAAGATGCTGCATCCATAGCAATCATGAAGTCTTTTCCAGGCTCATATCCAGCATCTTTTACTGCATCTAAGATGTACTGGATTGCTTCTTCATCAGATGCAAGGTCCGGTGCAAATCCACCTTCATCACCTACGGAAGTTGCAAGTCCTTTTGATTTTAATAATGCTGCCAGTGCATGGAATACTTCTGCACACCAGCGGAGTGCTTCTTTGAAGCTTGGTGCTCCTACAGGCATGATCATGAATTCCTGTACGTCAACTGTGTTGGCCGCATGTGCGCCTCCGTTTAATATATTCATCATAGGTACCGGAAGTCTGTTACCATTTACGCCTCCGAGGAAACGGTAAAGCGGGATCTCCAGTGCATTTGCTGCTGCACGTGCACTTGCGATCGATACCGCAAGGATTGCATTTGCTCCTAAGTTCGATTTATCTTTTGTTCCGTCTGCTGCGATCATTGCTGTATCTACTACATAAATGTCTGATGCATCTACACCTTTCAGTGCATCGTTAATCACTGTATTAATATTCTCTACGGCTTTGGTTACACCTTTTCCGCCGAAACGTGATTTGTCTCCGTCACGAAGTTCCAGTGCTTCGAATTCTCCTGTAGATGCGCCGCTTGGTGCTACACCTCTTCCTACAGTTCCATCCAGAAGATATACTTCTGCCTCTACCGTCGGATTACCTCTCGAATCAATAATCTCTCTTCCAATAACCTTCTCAATTGCTAAAAAATTCTCCATGTCAAGATCCTTTCCCATGGAACTACTTCTGCCTCTCTTGCTCAGGGATGAGACAGAAGGAGTATGCCATGATTTATTCACACGATAGTTAGATTATTCTAACTATCGTCAGCATATCATATCTTTTTAGGTGAATCAAAACGCGGCTAGCAAAGTGCCTTTCCAAGTGCCTGGCAAGCTGCAACTGCATCATCATCCGGTGCTTCATTTGCAAGTACACTATCACATGCAAGAACAGCTCCATCAGCCTTGCATGTCTCTTCCCATGTTCTCATCCATTCTCCGTCTCCCCATCCATAAGATCCGAAGAGTGCGATCTTCTTGCCTCCAAGTTTTCCTTCACAGTCAGAGAACATTGGCTCGAATTCGCTGTCTTCCAGTTCTTCTGCTCCCATAGCCGGGCAGCCAAATGCCACTGCATCGTAAGCGTCCATCTTGTCTGCGCCAAATTCTGAAGCCGTTAATACATCAACTTCTGCTCCTGCCGCCTTTGCTCCTTCTGCTACTTCGTTGGCCATTGCCTCTGTGTTACCTGTTCCGCTCCAATATACTACTGCAATTTTACTCATTGTTTCTACCTCTTTCATTGATAAATTTATATGTCAGGCAGCTACCGTAAGCTGCAAAACACTTCTTCCCTGCTGCCAGAGACGTACATAGACATCTCTGCATTTTTTATATTTTGCAAATGTTTTCCGGCATGCACACTCATCACAATATACCTTCCAGCATCCTGCGCATTTGAAATTGCGTCCCTGATTCACAATGAATCCGATCACGTCACCAAGCGGATAATCCAGAAAAATTCCGATTTCATGTGGAAATTCATTATTTTCCCCTATTCTTGACTTTAACCGGCTCAATGCATATTTGATCTCTGTGCTTTCATAGCCGTATTTCTTCAGGAACTTTGCTACTCCCGGCCGGTTCAGACTGACCTCGAGCTGTTTCTTCCGATAGACATAGACCAGTACACGTTTATCCTGTCTCTGTAATATATAGAGACGGATTCCTTTTTCTTTCATGCACTGATTCCAGAACTCAATCTGATCTTCCACGTCTGTATCATCTGCAAATGTCATATTAAATAAATTTGCTGATTTCATAGATGCCAGTGTTGCCGAACAATGTTCCACCAGACATTTTTCAATCAGATATCTGTCCATCACCTTAGTACCTCCTAACAAGCGTTAGTTATATCTAACAATCTATATTTGAATACTATATCATTCTTCCCTTGCTGTCAAGAATTATGTATAAAAAAAGAAGCTTAATGACATAAATCCTCATTAAACTTCTTAGATTGTAAATATTTTTAGCAAAACCGTCTCATATGTATAATATTCCAAATACAACTCTTCCTTATAATGCTTCTAACGCTGTATTAGATCCAACCAAAATCAAAACCATATCTTTTCGCAATACTTCTAAAGGATCCGGGTTGACTTCTACATGCGCCCCACTTTTAATTCCTACGACATTCACTTCATAGTTCCGGCGCACATCCAGTTCTTTCAAAGTTTTTCCACTCCATTTAGCCGGCATTGGAGTTTCCACTATACTATAGGCCGGAGATAGTGCAATCCAATCTGTAAAACTGGCTGACATAAGATTCTTTGCCAGACGGACTCCCATTTCTTTCTCCGGAAAAATGATGGTATCCACACCGATTTTCTTTAATACAGTTGCATGACGGTTATTTTTTGCTTTTGCGATTACGTTCGGTACTCCAATTTCCTTACACTCAAGTGCTGCCATAATACTTGCTTCCAGACTTTCTGCTTCAGCAATCACAACAGCGTCCAGATTTCTTGTTCCAAGAGATCTGATAAATTCTGGATCTCCAATATCTGCCTGCATCGCATATGATACAGAATCAGCAATTCCATTTACCCGCTCCATATCTTTATCTACAGCAACTACCTCACATCCAAGTTTTTGTAATTCTAATGCAATGCTTTCTCCAAAACTTCCCAAACCAAATACTGCAAATTGTTTCTTCATAATCTTTTCCTCCTTGTTACCCAATCATAATCTTTTCCGTTGGAAGTGTCCGCATCTTTTCTTTTAAGTTCACCTTTCCTGCAAATAATAATGCAATGGTCATAGGCCCGACACGTCCTATATACATCATTATCATCAGCACAATCTTGCTTCCCGTCCGCAAGTGTGTTGTCAGATCCTGCGAGAGTCCAACTGTCGCCATTGCAGATGCGGTCTCATACATGATTCTCTGAAATGAAATTGTATCTGGTTCAATGACAGCAACAAATGTTGTTCCTGTTATGTATATAGCTAATGCCAACATAATTGTAACAAATGCTACATGGAAGTTTTTTTCATCCACTTTTCTCCGGAAACATTCAATATCATGCCCTCCCCGAAGCATTGTATGAAATGCGAGAAATAAAAGTGCAAATGTCGTCGTCTTCAGACCACCTGCAGTTCCTCCCGGAGAACCGCCTATAAACATCAAAATAATATTTAAAAAACCAGTTTCTTCGTACATCCCAGATTGCTGAAATGTACTAAACCCAGCCGTTCTTGTTGTCACAGCCTGAAATGCGGAAACCATCAATTTCTGTCCGGTATTAAGATGCCCTATCGTTGCCGGATTATGATACTCCAGTGCAAAGTTCAAAACTGTCCCTGCTATCAATAAGAATCCCGTTGTAATGATCGCTATTTTTGAATGTAACTTAAGTCTGGTAAACCAGCATTTTCCGGGAATTTCCCGATGCCAAATCTTCTTTCCGTTATCAATCACGTCATACCACACGGTAAAACCAATTCCGCCAAGGATAATCAACAGCATTGTTATAATATTAATCAAAGGATCTGTTGCGTATCTTGCCAGACTGTCATCTCCAAGGATGTCAATTCCTGCGTTGCAAAATGCAGAAATTGAATGAAAAATTCCATACCAGATTCCTTTTGCAACCCCATAGTCCCGAATAAATTGTATGGCGTAAAAAACGGCCCCAATTCCTTCTACTACTACTGTCCCAATCAAAATTTTACGTACCAGACCTACCAGACCACCGAGAGAATTCATATTATAAGCTTCTTGAATAACAACTCTCTCTTTTACCGTAATCTTTCTTTTCAGAAGCATAAAAAATGCGGTAATACATGCAATCACGCCCAATCCTCCAATCTGAATTAAAATCAGCAAAATTACTTTTCCTGTAATTGTAAATTGGTATTTGGGAACAATTGTAACCAATCCGGTCACACATACCGATGATGTTGATGTAAAAAGCGCATCCAGAAAACTGATTGATTTTTCGTTAGATACCGGCAACCATAAAAGCACCGCTCCAAGAAAAATTACACTTAGAAAACCTACTGCCAGAATTTTCATGGTATTCCATCTGATATTTTGTTTTCCTGTTTTCTTCATTTATATTTTTCCTCTTTTCTGTCTTGTTCTTCCAAAATTGACTATCTTTTAATCTACACTTGCGCTTCGCAAAAGTCAACAGTTATTCTTCCTTCGTACAGAGAACTTGCCACCGGCAACTTCTCTTGCATACTTTGATCGGGTAGGAGGTCAATAATTATTCCCACTACTAGAGCGGATTAGGGACTTTCACCCGTTAGAAACGTGCGCCGCAAGGCGCACGTATTAAAATGAACAGGGACGACTTTTGTCATCCCTGTTCATTTCTTTATCCATTATTTTTTAGATATTTTTTCATATTGTATCTTTACTCATCGAGCAGATTCTGCATACTTCTAAGTCCAATGATCAGAGTGGATGTATTATGAAGTAATGCGGATGTTGTCGGCATGATGATACCTGCTACACCAAGTGCGATCAGTCCTGCATTGAATCCTACAATTGAATGATAATTGTGGCTGATTCTCTTGATCAGACCGTTACTGATCTTCTTTAATGTAACCAGTTCTTTTAAATTGTCTGCGCCAACTGTAATATCAGCAATTTCTCTTGCAATCTCTGCTCCATCACTGATTGCGATTCCTACATTGGCTGCGGAAAGTGCCGGTGAATCGTTGATACCGTCACCAATCATGATAACTTTACGTCCGGCTGCTTTTTCTCTTTCACAGAATTCTGCCTTATCTTCCGGTAATACCTCCGCATAATATTCATCTACACCAACACGCTTTGCAATAGCCTTTGCTGTACGTTCACTGTCACCTGTCATCATGACAATTTTGCTAAGTCCGGCCTTTCGCAGTTCACAAATCACTTCTACTGCTTCTTCACGCAGTGGATCTTCGATACAGATCACGGCTGCAAGTTTTCCTTCAATTGCCATATAAAGATGTGAATATTCTTCGGGCAGATTCTCAAATTTTTCTTCCATGCCTTCCGGTATTACTACTTTTTCATCTTCAAATACAAAGTGATAACTTCCGATTACGGCTTTCTTTCCTTCAATCTGTGTTGAGATGCCGTGAGCAACAATATACTCAACTTTTGAATGCATTTCTTCGTGATCCAAATGTTTTGTCTTTGCCGCGCTTACCACTGCTTTTGCCATTGAGTGAGGGAAATGTTCCTCCAGGCATGCAGCAATACGGAGCAGTTCATCCTCACTCATTCCGTTAAATGATACCACTTCTGCTACCGTCGGTTTTGCCTTTGTCAGTGTACCGGTCTTGTCAAATACGATCGTATCTGCTTCGGCAACCGCTTCCAGATATTTTCCACCTTTTACAGTAATCTTGTACATACCTGCTTCACGGATTGCAGAAAGTACGGAGATTGGCATAGCGAGCTTTAATGCACATGAAAAGTCTACCATCAGAATCGACAGTGCCTTTGTTGCATTTCTTGTAAGCAGATAAGTAAGGGCCGTACCGCCAAGCGAATACGGAACTAGTTTATCTGCAAGATGCTCTGCCCTGCTTTCCAGTCCGGATTTTAATTTCTCGGATTCTTCGATCATTGCTGCAATCTTCTCATAACGGCTGGAACCGCCGACTGCTTTAACATCGACTGTCACTTCTCCTTCTTCTACAACAGTTCCGGCATAAACATAATTTCCTGTAGTTCTTCTTACCGGAACAGATTCTCCTGTCAGTGAAGCCTGATTGATCATAGCTTCTCCATCCACAACCTCTCCGTCAAACGGGATGACATTTCCCATATGTACGACAACCTGGTCTCCGGATTTGATCTGATTAGAAGAAACCAGAACCGTCTGATCTCCGGTCTTTAACCATACTTTTCCTACATTTAATGACATGGTTCTTGCCAGGTCATCTACAGACTTTTTATGTGTCCACTCTTCTAAGAGTTCACCGATTCCAAGCAAGAACATGATCGAACTTGCCGTACTGAAATCACTTCTGAAGATTGATACTCCGATTGCTGTTGCATCCAGTACCGGAACTTCAATCCTTCTTTCCATCAGGGTCTTGATGCCTTTCCAGATATATTTTGCCGACATGATCGTTGTATATGCTGCCGAGATCGGATATGGCAGTAAGAATTTTCTTCCATAATGGAACAGAATCTTATCCACCAGTTTCTCCTGATACTCTGCATTCATTGCTCTTCCGGATGTCTCTAACAGGCCATTCGGCACTTCTACTTCCTCATAACGGAATCTGCGGAGTCCTTCGATGATTGTTTCTCTGTTTCCCTTATAATGAATCGTTGCGTCCGCCGTTCTGTCATAGACATCTGCGCGGAATACGCCGTCTATATTCTGCAAATAAAAGAGAAGAATGTCCGCCTGTTCATGAGTCATGCGTTTCTGCTCCATGTGGATACGGATTCTTCCTCTTATCTCATGCTTAATCTTAAATTTCACTCTTGTCACCTCTTGCTAGTCTTACAAAAGCACCTGCAGATGTTCCGCAGGTGCCTGTATCTATGTATTTTCGGCAACTTTTCTTTATCTTCAGTGCCGGATTTTTATTCTTCTGTTGCTTCAGCAGTATCTTCTGCTGTCTCTTCTGTCTCGCAAAAATCATCTACAACTTCTGCTTCTGCCTCTGCTGCTCTGTCTTCATTGATCTGCTTTGCTTCTGCTAAAATATCTCCTGCATTCTCCTGAACGCTTGTTGCAGTCTTCATCACACAAGATTTTGCTCTTAATACGGCTGCTGTACAGTTTGTATATAATTTCTTTGCATCATCACTTGTCAGGATCTTGATTCCCGCTGTTCCGAAAGCTACTCCTGCCGCAAAAAGTCCTGGTTTTTTCCAATTAATGTCTTTTAAATTTAACATATGTATTCCCTCCATTGTATATTTATTAATTCATCACTACAAACATTATAACAAAAAGGACATCCCTTCATTTGTGTCCGGCAGTCGTTTTTGTTTCTGCAAATTATAACACCAAGGAATGTCCTTTTCAAATATTTTCAGGCTATTGATAAATTTTATCAACTGCATATTTATGACTGCACTGTTATGTTCCGTACTTTCTGATCTTCTACATAACCACATGCTTTCAGTCCTGCCTGTATCACAGCATTCCAGTTCTTTGCAGACAGATGCTTGATCGTATCATCGTCCAGTTCAACCGTACATGCATTCTGCAGGTCACAATCCGGATCACATGCTACTTTATACATATTTCTTCGATTGATCGCTCCGATTTCCTCCAGCTTGTTGATCATCCGGTATACGGTTGCTGTTCCGATGCTTGGATCGATCCGAGATGCGCGGTAATAGATTTCTTTGCAACAGGAACAGTTTTCTTCCAGTATAATATCCAGAAGCATCAGTCTCTGCTTGGTGATCCTGCATCCACTGGCTTTTAGTTTCTGTACAATCGCTTCTTTTGCCTTATCCACCTGTCATCCTCCTATCGTATCTACTCTGTAATAGAAGCAACCTGAAATCCTGCTTTTTCAACTGTTTTTTTCAAAACATCATTTGCAATCTCACGGTCATAAGACACCACTGCTTCTTTCTTCTGTAAGTCCACTCTTGCCGAAACACCTTTTATCTCATTTAACGCTTTCTTTACTGACTGTACGCAGTGCTCACAGGTCATACCTTCGATATGAACTATCTTCTTTCCGATCACCGGATTCTTCAGTTCTTTATCGTCAGTTTTGATGATACCGGTTCCGCCGCCACAGCAGGGACTGTCACCTTTAAAATGCCTGATTGCTCCTCTCAGTGCAAATCCAAGAAGAACGATCACGATTAATACAACTATAATATCTGCCATATCTCTATCCCTCTATTCTTTGTTCTCCTCATTATCCATGCTGAACTTTTCGTCTCTTTTTTTCTCCTGCCATTTCCTGAACCAGAGAAATGCCTGATAGATAGAAGCACCGACAATGTAAAGGACAATCACGATCACGAACAGGTAGAACATAGAGCCTGTCGAATTGCCCATGACTGCCAACTCCTTTATTTACCATACATATTTTCGATCATTTTTTTCACTTCATCAGGATCTGAACTGTAGCATCCACCACCGCATCCACTGCATCCGGCACAGCTGCCGCCGCATCCCTGGATGACTCCATTTTTAAATCTCTTCACAATTCCGTATACCAGGTATGCGCAATACCCTAATATTAATGCTAAAATAATGATATCTGCTAAAATGGCTACCATGAAAACTGCCTCCTTCAAAGGGAAATCCGGACGTAAATGAGTTACGTCCGGTCCGCTCTACTTATGCATTTACAGAACGTTTGGAATAAACTTTCTGATCTTTATACGGATCAGGTCTGAATAACAGGAACAGCATGACTGCTACTACCACAAATGCCACTGCTGTACCAACTCCAAATCCGCCGCCAGTTACCAATGTACCGATCTGGTATACACAAAGTGTTACGAGATAAGCGAATACATTCTGGAACAGGATTGCAAACCAGAACCATTTTCTGGACTGCATCTGCTGTGCCATTGTTGCAATCGCTGCCAGACAAGGTGAATCTAACAGGTTGAATAGCAGGAATGAGAACGCTGCTACTGCACTTGGGAACCATGCCTGAATAGCCTGAGCTACTGTTACAGTATCTTCTGACTGACTCTCTGCTACGTTTGCAAGTACACCCATTGTTGAAACGATTGCTTCTTTTGCTGTGAATCCAGAAAGAGAAGCTGCTACTGGCTGCCACTCTCCAAATCCAAGTGGTGCAAAGATTGGTGCGATAAATCCACCGATTGCTGCAAGTAAGCTGTCTGCACTGTCGTCTACAAGTCCGAATCCGCCATTTGTGAATCCGAATCCACCAAGGAACCACATTACTACACAAGCAAGGAACAGGATTGTTCCGGCTTTGATGATGAATCCTTTCAGTCTTTCCCATACATGGAGAAGAACTGTCTTAGCCTGTGGAATATGATACTGTGGAAGCTCCATAACGAATGGTGCCGGTTTTCCTGAGAATGGTTTTGTCTTCTTCAGGATGATTGCTGCTACTAATACTGCTACGATACCTACGAAGTACATGATAGGTGCCATAAATCCACCTGCCGTGTAGCTTCCTGTTGCATAGCTTGTCATAACTCCACCCATTAATGCGATAACCGGTAATTTAGCTCCGCATGGGATGAATGTTGCTGTCATGATTGTCAGACGTCTGTCATTGTCCTGCTCAATGGTCTTAGAAGCCATAATTCCAGGGATACCACAACCTGATGAGATCAGAAGTGGAATGAAACTTTTACCAGACAGTCCGAAGTGTCTGAATACACGGTCCATAACGAATGCGATACGTACCATATATCCGCAGTCTTCCAGGATAGAAAGGAAGAGGAACAGGATTGCCATCTGTGGTACGAATCCAAGTACCGCTCCGATACCGCCGATGATACCATCAACTACCAATCCTTCGATCACGCTGCTTACACCGGCTGCTTCGAGTCCTTTTGAAGCGAGATCCTGAACAGCAACTACAAATGTATCATTTGTCCAGTCTGTTACGATTGTACCGATTGTTGTTACGGAAATGTAGTAAACAACAAACATAACTGCGATGAAGATCGGGATACCAAGAATACGGTTTGTAACAATTCTGTCAATCTTATCGGATGTTGTTAATTTGTCTTTTCCTTTTTTGACAGTTGTCTCAACGATCTTCTGGATGAATTTGTAACGTTCATCTGTTACGATACTTTCCATATCATCGTCGTGTTTTGTCTCAAGTTCTTTTCTGTCTTTATCAACTGCTGCCTTTGCTGCTGCGGAAAGGTTCATACTTTCTACAACCTTGCTGTCGTTCTCAAGGAATTTCACAGCATACCATCTCTTCTTGTCTTCTGAGATTGTATCCGGAAGAACTCCCTTCACGTCTGCAACTGCTGCTTCCATTTCTTTAGAGAAGATTTCTCTTGGAAGATCAACTTCTTTTTTATTAGCTACTTTGATTGCTGTCTCAATCAGAGTATCCAGTCCTGTCTGCTTCAGAGCAGAAGTTTCAACAATCGGGCAGTCTAATAACATTGAAAGCCTATTTGTATCGATCTTGATTCCTCTCTTCTCCAAAAGATCTGTCATGTTCAGTGCGATAACTACCGGCACACCTGTCTCGATAAGCTGTGTAGTAAGATACAGGTTACGCTCGATATTCGTTGCATCTACAAGATCGATGATAACATCCGGATCATCATTTAAGATATAATCACGACTGACTACTTCTTCCAGTGTATATGGTGAAAGAGAATAGATACCCGGAAGGTCTGTTACGATGATGTCATCGTTCTTTCTCTTTCCTTTTAATTTTCCCTCTTTTTTCTCTACTGTAACACCTGGCCAGTTACCAACATACTGGTTGGCACCCGTTAAGGCGTTAAACATTGTGGTTTTACCACAGTTTGGGTTTCCCGCAAGTGCGATCTTGATTCCCATTCCTATTTACCTCCTTGAACGTGTAAATTCTAATGCGACAATATGTATCTGTCAGTTCCTTCGGTAAGTCTTATTTTACCTGGACACACTGAGCATCGTCTTTTCTTACTGAAAGCTCATAGCCTCTTACTGTAATCTCTACAGGATCTCCAAGTGGAGCTACCTTTCTGATATACAGCTCGCTTCCTTTTGTAATGCCCATGTCCATAATACGGCGCTTGTATGCGCTGTCCCCTTCAATCTTCGTTACAACAACTGTACTTCCAACTTTTGCATCACCTAAAGTCATTGCTGTTTCTCCTTTCCTTAGATTGTTAGTATCTATAATACAGCAGACACCCCGGTACTAAACCATGATGTGCCGCGCCATATCCTCATTTACTGCCACTCTGGAGTCTTTGACATTTACGATCACATTGCCTCCGATCTTCGACAGTACAACAACTTCCGCTCCTGCAACAAATCCAAGATTTGCCAGAAAACGTCTTGTCTCTTCATTTCCACCAATACGTGAGATTGTGTTTGTTTCACCGATACCGGCCATTGTAAGCGGCATAATAACACCTCGTTTTCTTTATGTATGATTTTTTGCATTTTCTCTGCCTGTTTTGATAATGATTTTGATAATGATAAATGTTTTCATTATCTCCTGCAATAGTTAGTATATGCTAACGTTCGTTAGCTGTCAACCACTTTATTTCATTTTATTGATTATTTTTTCTCATTAAGATTTTTCTTTTATTTGCCAGTAATTTGGAACTATGCTATACTAAATTCAATGTTAACGTATGAAGGAAGGAATGACTTATTATGAGCAATGTATTAAATGAATCTGCTGAGAACTACCTTGAAACGATTCTGATTTTAAGCCAGAAACTGCCTGTAGTGCGTTCCGTAGATATTGCCAATGAGCTTGGATTCAAGAAATCCAGCGTCAGTGTTGCCATGAAGAACCTTCGCGAGAAGAAACATATTAAAGTAGATGAGCAGGGATTTATTCATTTGACACCATCCGGCCTGGAGATTGCAAATATGATTTACGAACGCCACACACTTTTATCATCCTGGCTGATACATCTCGGCGTACCTGCGGATGTCGCTGCTGCCGATGCATGTAAGATGGAGCATGTGATCAGTAAAGAAAGTTTCGAAGCGATCAAGAGACATGTATACGAGAACAAAGAAGTGTAAATCATCCGTTTCGTTTTATTTTCTTTTTATATTATGAGATTTTATTTTTTCACTGTATTCTAAAGGAGTCTTGATTTATGAACGAAAGTATTAAAAACATGATCGAACGCCGCAGTGTACGCGGTTACAAACCGGACATGATCCCGAAAGAAGATCTGGATCTGATTCTTGAAGCAGGCACTTATGCCGCAACCGGCATGGGAATGCAGTCACCGGTTATTATTGCCGTTACAGACAAAGCCACCCGCGATCAGCTTTCCAAAATGAATGCGGATGTCATGGGAACTGATACAGATCCGTTCTACGGAGCACCGGTTGTCCTGGTTGTATTAGCTGATAAGAACAGACCGACACATATCTATGACGGAAGCCTTGTCATGGGCAATCTGATGAATGCTGCCGCTTCTCTTGGAATCGGAAGCTGCTGGATCCACCGGGCGAAAGAAGTCTTTGCATCGGAAGAAGGTAAGGCTCTTTTGAAAAAATGGGGCGTGGAAGGTGATTATGAAGGCATCGGACACTGCGTGCTCGGATATCCGGCCGGAGATGTGCCGAAAGCGAAGCCTCGTAAAGAGAATTATGTGTATCATGTAGATTAAATGAATAACGAGAACAGAAAAAGAGGAATCCTGGATCAATGTGATCTTTGGGATTCCTTTTTTCTTCGAGCAGCGTATTGTAAATCTGCTGTTTGATACTTCGGTATGTATGGTCTTATGCGTCCTTCCATACCTCTTCTGCGATTTCTTTCACCAGTTTTAATTTTGCCCACTGCTCTTCTTCTGTCAGTTTGTTACCAATTTCACAGGATGCAAATCCGCACTGCGGGCTTAAACACAATCTCTCAAGTGGAATATATTTTGCTGCTTCATAGATTCGTTTGATCACTGTTTCTTTGTCTTCAAGTTCCGGTGACTTAGTTGTGATCAGTCCCAGAACGACTTTCTTATCTTCTGAAACCTTTGCCAGCGGCGCAAATCCGCCCGATCTTGCATCATCATACTCCAGGAATAAAGCGTCTACATTTTCCTTTGCAAATACATAGTCTGCTACGGAATCATATGGGCCGCTTGTGAAGAATGTAGAGTGATAGTTACCTCTGCAGATATGTGAAGTAATCACCATATCTTCCGGTTTTCCTTCTAATGCAAGGTTATTCACTTCCAGTAACTGTGCTTTTACTTTGTTCAGATCCAGCCCCAGTCTCTCATATCTCTGCTTTGCGGCATCTCCTACGATTGCGCCCCATGTACAGTCATCTAACTGAAGGTTACTGCATCCCGCTTCATAGAACTGTCTGATAACTTCCTGATATGCTTTTCCGATGTCCTGAATCAATTCTTCGTTTGTTGCATAATATTTTCTTGTATTCTCAAAGTTTGCCGGAACGATCATCTGCTGGAACATCTGTGCCGGTGCCGGGATTGTATATTTTGCAACGGTGTTCTCATCTTCGAACTGTTTTAAGAATTTGAATCCTTCTACAAATGGATGTACTTTTGCCTTTACTTTTCCTGTCAGGTAAGTATCTTCTACTGCTGCCATCTCTGCATTGAACTGTACGCCGGCTCCTGTCTGCTCATGACCAACGCCTTCGAATCCCCACATAAAGTCCAGATGCCAGTAAGTTCTTCTGAATTCTCCGTCTGTAATGATGTGGAATCCCAATTCTTTCTGCTTTGCAACTACTTCTGTGACTGCCTTATCAACGATTGCATCACATTCTTCTTTTGTGATCTTTCCTTCGCTGTAATCTGCTTTTGCCTGTTTTACTTCCTGTGGTCTTAAAAAGCTTCCCACAAAATCATATCTGTATGGTGTCTGGTATTTGCTCATTTTCTATATCCTCCTGTGCTTTTCTTCCTGTTGTTTTTGTCTGGATATAGAGTAGCATGATTTGGATGATTTGGATAATACATATAACTTGTGTGTTGCTATAGCTTTAAGCTATAGCAATTAAAGCATCTATAAACCATATATCGCTGACGTTTTTACAAATACCAAGAATTACACTCTTTGACATAAAAAAATACAGTACCTATATCAGATACTGTATCATTCAATCGGAGTGACGTGATTCGAACACGCGACCTCTACGTCCCGAACGTAGCGCTCTACCAAGCTGAGCCACACTCCGATATATGCAATTTTAAAAAGTAACCGGACACTTTCAAAAGCATCCGGCGCCCCTGCCAAGGAACTACGGATAGAGGACTCGAACCTCTACTAACAGAGTCAGAGTCTGCTGTGCTGCCATTACACCAATCCGCATCAGTGTTATGTTCTGCATTGTTCAGCGAACAAATATTATTATACTGATTTTTAGAAAAAAGTCAATAGGTATTTTTGATTTTTTTCATACATTTCCGACAATATGAAAAACCGGATACTTCTTAATGAAGTATCCGGCATTGTAACTACGGATAGAGGACTCGAACCTCTACTAACAGAGTCAGAGTCTGCTGTGCTGCCATTACACCAATCCGCATCAATGTGACTTTTCTCTGCTGTTCTTAAGTTGTCCAGCGAATATTAATTATACTCGGATACAGAGAAAAGTCAATAGGATTTTTTTAAAAAGTTATTTTTTGTCATAAATTTTTGGTTCTACCGTTTTATTTTCAAAGTCTATGAATAACTGGAACGCATATCCGTCATCACTGGTATCCCAGACTTCCACATACTTTGGCTGTACTTCAATCAAAATCTCTGTATCTTCATGGCTGTATTTGTTATAACTTTCCCAGAGATGTTCTTTGTATCCCTTTTCAAAGCGTCTTCCCGGTTCTTCGACAACCAGGCCTTTATTCACAGCAATTCCTTCTACCTGCACACCGCCCCAGCATAATAATTGTGATTGCAGTAACATCATCTGCTAGATTTCATCTATATTCCTCTATGCTATATATGTAAATATTTCCAATTGAAATATTTTATCATTTTTCTCTTTTCCTGTACCACCGATAAAGCCCCAGTGCCAGCACCACACAGCAGCTCTCCGCAATCACCGGTGCCCACCAGATCGCTTCTCCTCCAAATACTGCCGTAAGGAACACCAGACTGATCACCAGTGCAACCAGACTCCTTGTAAGCGAGATCATCGTTGCAAATCCGGCCCTTTCTACAGAAGTAAAATATCCGCCAAGGACCACATTGAATCCCGCAATCAGGAAAGACAGGATAAAGATACGGAACACCCTTACGGAATACTTAATCAACGATGCTTCACTTTCTTTCAAAAACAGTCTTACAATGCCGCCTGCTCCCATATAACATACGACAACTGCTCCTACGGAACCCACAAGAGCCGCCGTGATTCCATATTTCAAAAGCTTTTTATATTTACCCGGTTCATTTTTCCCATAATAGTAGCTGATCAATGGCTGTGATCCCTGTGCAATGCCTGCCATGGACATGACAACGATCGTATTCACATACGAGATGATCGTATAACTTACCAGTGCGTATTCTCCGATGTACTTCAGGATTGCCTGATTAAAGAAGAAGATAATGATTCCACTTGAGAATTCCGTCACGCCGGACGACATACCATTGCGAATCTGACGCCAGATTTCTGACGGCATCAAATGGAACTTCGAAAATCTTATCGTTCCTTTCGGTCCGAGGAAATGCCACAGATACAAGAGGATCACTGCTGCCTGCGAGATTCCCGTAGCAAACGCTGCCCCCCAGACACCTTTATGTAACACCATGACCAAAATATAATCCAGGATACAGTTCAGTACGCTCCCGGACGTTACATAGATTGTCGCAAGCTTTGGATAGCCATCCGTCTTGATCAACGTCTCAAATGAATAAGAGAGAATATATACCATGGAAAATGGTGCAATTGTTCCAATATATGTTTTCGCATAAGAAAGAATATTATCAGTTGCTCCCAGAAATCTGGCAAACGGCTCTAGAAACACTATTACAAGAATTGTGATCAGAACCGATAATGTGCAAAGCAGCACAACATTCTGGGTAAACACTTCATTTGCACGTTCTTTTTCTCCCTGTCCCAGAAGAATCGCCACGATTGTCGAATTTCCCACCGCAAACAGGATAGAGATGGAAAACAGCCCCGTTGTAAATGGCATTGAGATATTGACGGCAGTTAATGCCACTTCTGACACTCCTCTTGCCACAAATATTCCGTCTACCATGGTATAAAGCGAGAATACCCACTGGGCAATGATCGATGGGATAATAAAACGTAAAAAATCACTTTTTAAAGACTTTCCCTCAAGTCTCATTCATAAAACCTCATTTCTTTTTGTTCTTTTCTTTCATTTATAGTTTAAACCTTGGTATAATACTAAGGTCAAGTATCATATTTTCATATACACAGGAGGTTTTCTTATGAATATTTTAATTTTAAACGGAAGTCCACATCCAAATGGTACAACTGCACAGCTTCGTGCCGCATTCGAAGCAGGTGCACTATCTCTTCCAAACAGTAATTATATTGAAGAAGCCGAAAAATCAGGCGCCTCTCTTTCATAGTTCCATCGCACAAAACATATGAAGCAGTTTTACAAAATTAATGAAATATCCAAACTATACAATATCGGACCAGATTCTCTCCGCTATTATGAAAAGCTGGGCCTTCTGGCACCAAAACGCGGGAAAAATAATTATCGGCTATATACTCTTGATGACCTGTGGCGACTGAACATCATCCGCGATCTGCGTCGTCTGGGATTCCCTATGGAAAAGATCCGGGAATATATGGACAACCGAAGCGTAGAAAATACACGTAAACTACTCACGGAAGAGCTCGATGCCATTCATCAGCAGATTCAGGAATTAAATCGCCTGCAGAAAAACGTTGAAGAACGTCTGCAGACATTATCCAGTGCCGAAGACCAGACATTACTTAAAATCCGGCTGCAGACGTTCCCTGACCGCTATTGCCATATATTGAATACACCTTACCATACAGATGAGGAGATGGATCTTCTGGTAAAACAGTTGTTGAATAAAAATACGGAGAATCTTTATATTATCAGCAACCATAACATTGGCTCATTCCTTCCGCTTAAGGAAATCAATAACGGGCAGTATGAAAATTATTCCGGTGTATTTATCATCGATAATTACGGAGAGTATTGTCTCAGTGCGGCACATATCTTACATTCACCTACGCAGGGGATTACCGTCAGAATGTTACTTATATTCCAGAACTTTTAACCTATGCAGCCCGTCACGGTCTGGTTCCGGATGGACCTCTTCTGGAGCTGATCTGGGTAGACAACCATCAATCGGCAGATATCAGCGAACATATTACAGAACTTCAATTACGAGTATATCCGAAAGACTGATTTCAAATCTTTCTGTATGAATTGTAACCGCATGTGCCGGACACATAGCAATAAAAAACCGGTCAGTATTCGCATGCTTTTATTTTTTCAGCATACGAATACCGGCCGTTTTTTTATTTCATATTTTTTCTTATGCTATAACTTTCAAGATTTACACCGTAAATGCTTCCGGATTATTACATCTTCTTAATTCTTTCAATCGCTGCAACCGTATTCTCATATGTTCCGAATGCAGTCAGACGGAAGTATCCTTCTCCGCTTGGTCCAAATCCTGATCCAGGAGTACCTACTACATTCGCCTTATCAAGCAGGTAGTCGAAGAAATCCCATGAGGTCATTCCCTTAGGTGTCTCAAGCCAGATGTATGGTGCATTGACACCGCCTGATACGTTGTATCCAGCATCTTTTAAGCCTTCTTTGATGACTTTTGCATTGTTCATGTAATAAGCAACCTGAGCGCTTAATTGCTCTTTTCCTGCGTCAGAATATACAGCCTCTCCTGCTTTCTGGATAATGTAAGATGTTCCGTTAAACTTTGTACCGTGACGTCTTGCCCACAGAGAATGTAACATCACATCTCCGGATTTTACATCTTTTGGAATTACAGTGGCACTCAGACGCACGCCTGTAAATCCTGCATTTTTAGAGAAACTTCTGATCTCGATTGCACAGGTTCTTGCTCCGTCACATTCATAGATAGAATGCGGCACTTCTTTTTCTGAAATATATGCCTCATAAGCTGCATCATAAATGATGACTGCACCGACTTCATTTGCATAATCTACCCATTTCTGCAGCAGTTCTTTTGTAATCGTAGAACCTGTCGGGTTATTTGGGAAGCACAGATAAATGATATCCGGTGTCTCTTTCGGAATCTCCGGTGCGAAGTTCGTCTCTTTTGTACAAGGCATATAGATGACATTACTCCATGTTCCTGTAGCAGCATCATATGTACCTGTACGTCCTGCCATAACATTTGTATCTACATAAACCGGATATACTGGATCACATACAGCGATCTTGCTGTCCTTTGAGAAGATTTCCTGGATATTACCGCAATCTTCTTTTGCTCCGTCGGAAATGAAGATCTCATCTGCATTGATGTCGCATCCTTTTGCCTGATAATCGTTCTTAGCCATTGCACTTCTTAAGAACTCATATCCCAGATCCGGTGCATATCCGTGGAATGTCTCTGCATGTGCCATCTCGTCAACTGCTCCATGAAGAGCTTCAACGATTGCCGGTGCCAGAGGCTGTGTTACATCACCGATACTTAACTTAATAATCTCGGCTTCCGGATGTGCTGCCTGATATTCACGCTGTTTTCTTGCTACTGTTGAGAACAGATAGCTTCCTGGTAACTTCAAATAATCCTGGTTTACTTTAAACATCTTCTTACTCCTTTATCTCTGTAATGTCTATCACGCCGTCGAATACAACTTTTGCAAGGCCTGTCATAAATACATGATTCTTCTCCCGATCCCATTCGATCTGCAAGTCTCCACCTAATAATTTTACCGTAACACGCGTATCTGTCAAGTTATTTAATATACTGGCTACGGCTACGGCACATGCTCCTGTGCCACATGCAAGTGTCTCACCCGAACCGCGTTCCCATACACGCATCTCTACTGTATTCCGGTCAATGCAATGTACAAATTCTGTATTAATACGTTTTGGGAATCTCTCATGATTCTCGAATTTCGGTCCGATCTTTTCCAGATCCAGATTCTTTACATCATCCACATAGATGACTGTATGTGGATTTCCCATAGATACACCTGTCATATGGTATACCTGTCCATCTACTTCGATTGGCTCATCAATTACTTTTTCATTTTCTGATATGATAGGAATCAGATCTGATTTCAGTTCCGGTTTTCCCATGTCTACTTTGACAAGTACCACTTTTCCATCTTTTACGGTAAGATCCAGATATTTGATTCCGCCAAGTGTCTCTACAGAGATCTGTGTCTTATCTGTAAGTCCGTAATCATAGACATATTTTGCCACACACCGGATCCCATTTCCACACATCTCACCGCGGGAACCGTCTGCATTATACATCTCCATCTCAAAATCAGCTACTTCGGACGGATTGATCATGATCAGTCCATCCGATCCAATTCCGAAATGTCTGTCACTTACATATCTCGCCACCGCCGGCGGGTTTTCTATCTTTTCTTCAAAACAGTTCACATAGACATAATCATTGCCCAGTCCCTGCATCTTTGTAAACTTCATGCATTTCTCTCCTTTTATTGTCTCACATATTACTCTGCCATAATGCTCAGTACCATCTCTGCTGTTTCAACCATATTCGTCCCGCTGTCCATGCTGCTTTTCTGAAGATACCTGTGTGCTTCTTCCTCCGACATATTATTACGTGTCATCAGAAGTTCTTTTGCCTTTCTGATCGTCTCCTGCTGCTTCGGATCTCTGTTTTTCAGTTCTTTCCTTCGTTTCTTACGTCTCCGGTCCATGGATTGCAGCATCATATTCACAGTATTCAGAAGATCATATACTTTAATCGGCGTAGAAAGGCCTACGGTTCCTTCCACATCACCACTGCTCCATTTGTCCTGTGATGCTACCAGAAGCATTTCAAATGACTCTGGTAAATATTCACGAAGCTGTGTATACATCATATCTTTCATCCGATAACCGCAGACCACGATCCCATCGTCTACAGTATCTGCATAATGCATGGCCTGCGCACCAGTGGTACACACACCAATTACATCCATGCCTCCTCTGGCCAGCAGGTTTCTGATATTGGTTGCATTATCTTTATTCGGGAATACAACAATAAGCCCTGCCACTTACGTCACCTCCTGTCAGATACTCTTTTGCCCGTTCCTTTTTGTGCAAAATCTGTATTACAGTAAGTGCAGGTATTTTTCAAGTTCCCAGTCTGTAATCTGGATTCTGTAATCCTGATACTCAGATGCCTTAGCTTCTATATATTTTCTTGATAGGTCTTCTCCTAATATCTCCTGGATAAATGTATCCTTCTGAAATTCTTTTGCTGCCTCTATTAAACTTCCCGGCAATTTTTCAATTCCGAAAATCTTGCGTTCTTCATCTGTCATCTCATATACATTACGGTTTACTGCCTTCGGCGGCATCGTTCCTTCCTTGATTCCGTCCAGTCCTGCTGCCAGGCATACCGCCAGTGCAAGATATGGGTTAGCCGACGGATCCGGGTTACGAAGTTCGACTCTTGTATACTCCCCTCGTGTTCCCGGAATACGGATCAGAGGTGTACGGTTCTTTGCAGACCATGCAATATATACCGGAGCTTCAAATCCAGGGATCAGGCGCTTGTACGAGTTAACACTTGGATTCGTGATAAAAGTCAGTGCCTTCATGTGTTTCATAATTCCGCCGATAAAGCAATATGCTTCTTTGCTAAGTCCATATTCATCACTGGCATCCTGGAATACATTGATTCCGTCTCTGCTAATAGACATGTTCAGGTGCATACCAGAACCATTGATCCCGAATTTCGGTTTTGGCATAAATGTTGCATGTAACCCATGACGTTTTGCGATCGTCTTAACTACAAGTTTAAATGTCATAATATTATCTGCGGTCGTCAGCGCCTCATCATAACGGAAATCTATCTCATGCTGCGCCGGAGCCGCCTCATGATGGGAAGATTCAATCTCAAATCCCATATCTTCCAGCGTCAACACCATATCACGTCTTGCATTCTCACCAAGGTCCAGAGGCCCGAGATCAAAATATCCGGCACTTTCATGTGACAGCGTGGTCGGCAATCCGTCATCATCTGTATGGAACAGGAAGAATTCCAGCTCAGGTCCGACATTAAATTCGTATCCCATCTCTTTCGCATCTTCCATTACTTTTTTCAGGATATATCTCGGATCACTTTCATAAGGCGTTCCATCTGGTTTATACACATCACAGATCAGTCTGGCAACTTTTCCCTGCTGCGGTCTCCATGGAAATATCTCAAATGTATTCAGATTCGGATACAGATACATATCCGACTCTTCTACTCTTGCAAAACCTTCTATAGATGATCCATCAAACATGATTTCATTATCCAGTGCTTTTTCCAGCTGGCTTGTGGTTATCGCGATATTTTTCATGGTTCCGAAAATATCCGTAAACTGCAGCCGGATAAATCCTACATCCTCTTCTTCTACCATTCTCAATATATCTTCTCTTGTGTAATTGTTCATTCTATCGACCTCCACTCAATACACGTCTTTCATATCATGACATCTGCATTCTATTGTTCTTCACTGCTTCTTAGATGCATTTACATAGCATCTATGATCTGCTGTGCAAATGCATCTAAGTTATCTTCCTGATCCGCTTTTAATGTAGATTTGATCGACAGTTTCTGATCGAGTACCGTCATATTTTTCATCTCTTCTAACTGTTTTACGATCTGCTTTCCTGCTGTTGCAGCCCAGGTTCCGTTATCCATAACAGCAACCGTTCTGTTCTGTACAGCCAGTGCCTTCATGTGCGCCAGCAGATTTTCGATCGGTGGATAGATGCCTCCGTTGTATGTCGGGCATGCGATCACCACATGGCTGACACGGAAGATCTCGGCGATCAGTTCTGATACATCTGTCTTGGATGCATCATAGACTGCAATATTTTTTACACCTTTTGCACCAAGCTTTGCTGCCAGTGCATCTGCTGCCTGCTCTGTATTTCCGTAAATAGAACCATAGATAATGGCAACAGCCTGGTCTTCCGGCTCGTATTTGCTCCACTTATCGTGTTTCTCAATAAAGTAATTCAGATTATTTCTCCATACCGGTCCGTGAAGCGGGCAGATCATCTGAATATCCAGCCCTGCTGCTTTTTTCAGAAGTGCCTGTACCTGTATGCCATATTTTCCTACGATATTCGTGAAGTATCTTCTTGCATCATCAATCCAGTCCTTTTCGAAATCAACCTCGTCGTTGAACAGATTGCCGTTCAATGCGCCAAATGTTCCAAATGCGTCTGCAGAGAACAGGATCTTCTCCGAATCTTCATAAGATACCATAACCTCCGGCCAGTGTACCATCGGTGCCATCACAAAATGAAGGGTATGATTTCCAAGTTCCAGCGTGTCGCCTTCTTTTACCACAACCTGTCTGCCTTCCAGATCTGCATCAAAGAACTGGCTGATCATCTGCATGGTTTTTACATTTCCAACTACTTTTGTCTCTGGATATAACTCCAGAATTCTCTGGATATTGGCACAATGATCCGGTTCCATATGCTGTACGACAAGGTAATCTAATTTCCCGCCGTTTAATGCATAAGCTACATTTTCAATAAATTGTTCGGATGCGGATGCATCTACTGTATCCATCAGGGCATTCTTCTCATCTTTAATCAGATATGCATTATAGGATACCCCTCTTGGAATCGGGAATAAATTCTCGAATAAGTTTAATCTTCTGTCATTTGCGCCCACCCAGATCACGTGATCTGTTACATTTCTTGTACATTTCATAGTTCATTCCTCCTCGTCACATAATATCACATTTTTTACCACATTAACGCACAAACTTTTAGAATTTACGCATTATTTTTAATACAATTTTTCCAGTATTCCGATTTTCTTTTTTTGTGTTATAATCTAACAATATGAAAAGAATATCTGACCGGCTTTCGGAGAAAGGAGCAACATTGAAAAAAACAGCAAAAACCGACAATTCATCTGACCCTAAGACTTTATGCTATAATATTCTTTCTACTATCTGTATCCTGACACTGGCAACGGTTCTGGCTTTCTCATTTTTTCATATTACCAGAAGCGATCCTGCCAATATTGCACTTATTTATATTCTTGCTCTTATTATCATTGCCAGAATTACCAGTGGATATGTTTTTGGTATTATTTCTGCTTTGTTTTGTGTTATATTCATCAACTGGTGCTTTACATATCCTTATTTTAAAGTTAATTTTCAGATCAGCGGATACCCTGTCACATTTGTATTTCTGCTTTCCATTTCACTGATCGTATCCACATTGACAACACAGTTAAAGAAACAGGACAAAATGATTCTGGAAAGAGAGCGTGCGATCAATGAGGCAGACAAAGAACGGATACGTGCCAATCTTCTGCGGGCAATCTCTCATGATCTTCGTACACCGCTTACTTCTATTATAGGCTCTTCGGATTCTTTTATAGAAAATTATCAGAATCTGACTGATCCGGAAAAGCAAAGTCTTGTATCGTCTATTAACGAAGATTCACACTGGCTTTTGAATATGGTCGAAAATCTTCTGTCTGTCACAAGAATTCAGGATGATACCGGAACTGTTAAAAAAGAGGACGAAGTCGTAGAAGAAGTCGTTTCCGAAGCAATCATCCGATTAAAACGGCGGCTTCCGGATATTGAAATTCACGTAAGTGCTCCGGAAGATGTCCTGATCATTCCGATGGATCCGCTTCTTATCGAACAGGTTCTAATGAATCTGATGGAAAATGCTTTTGTTCATTCCGAAAGCGACAGGCCTATCGACCTTCGTATTACAGAAAACCCGGATACCGTTACCTTTCATATCATAGATTATGGAAAGGGTATTGACGAACAGACCATCCCACTGATTTTAAAAGGCGAATATACAGCCCCACGTACATCGGATACCCACCGTGGCATGGGAATCGGTCTTTCTATCTGCAACACTATTGTCCAGGCACATGGCGGAAAAATTGCCGCACATAATCATGCAGATGGCGCTGAATTTCTATTTACATTACCAAAGGGGGATACTTAATCATGAATGACAGCTATTCTATTTTGATCATAGAGGATGAAAAAAATATTCTGGACTTCATGTCCAGAACATTAAAGGCCAATGGATATAAAACAACTACCGTCACTTCCGGGAAGGCCGGATTGTCCATTATCAATTCACAATGTCCGGATCTGATCCTTTTGGACCTTGGACTTCCGGACATGGATGGAAATGATATCATAGCTTCTGTCCGCGAATGGACCAGTTGCCCGATCATCGTCATTTCAGCAAGAACCGGAGAACATGATAAGGTGGCCGCTCTGGATCTTGGTGCCGATGACTATATCACCAAGCCATTCGGCACTTCGGAACTGCTTGCCAGAATCCGTACTTCTTTACGTCACAGCAACCGTATGGCATCAAACTCGCCTCTTTATATCCGTCCTTACAAATGTCAGGGACTTATACTTGATTTCGAAAAAAGAATGCTGACTCTGGACGGCGAGGAGATACATCTGACACCTGTAGAATACAAAATTGTTGCCTACCTTGCGCGCAATTCCGGAAAGGTTATGACCTATGCTTCTGTAATGGCAAATGTATGGGGACCTTTTACCGACAACAATAATCGTATTCTGCGTGTAAATATGGCCAATATACGCCGCAAAATAGAACGGAATCCATCACAGCCACAGTTTTTATTTACCGAAGTCGGTGTCGGTTATCGTATGTGCGAAGATGAGAATGAAGTGTAATTTACTGCTCTATCTGCCGGGTACCCTTTTATATATACGATTGCTAAGAATGTGTTAAGGAACCCTGTCGGGTCTATACATTCACTTTAAATGTGTTATTATAGTTAATGAAGTGGCATATCGAAAAGAAAAGCCTCATTCATTATTCTCTCAAAAAAGGATGCAAATTGATGCATCCTTTTTTACTATCTGTATTTATTTCCTGTATTTATTTCGAATTGATATTCAAAATGAAAAGTGTAGATAATACCAGTGCAAATCCCAGAATATCTATTGCCGGGAATGCAGTTCCTAAAAAGATCGCCGCCACGATCGTTGCCGCTACCGGCTCCACGCTTGATAATAATCCTGCATATACACTTCCTGCGTATTTTACCGCTGCCAGATACAGACAGAACGGTAAGATTGTTCCCACGATTACGATTGTCAGGAATCCTACAATCACAATCATATCCAGATGTGCCTCAATTCTCCACGGTCTTAAGAATACCGCCAGCACGCCTCCGCCGATCAGCATCGCCCATGCGCATACTGACTCGGCCGGATATTTCTTAAGAAGCGGTCCCGGAAGTACTCCGTAGAAACAGGTCGTAATCGCCAGCAGCATTCCCATGATCAGGCCTTTCGGTGAAATGGATAATGCATGGATATTTCCCTGCGTTGCCACCAGAAAGATACCTGCATTCATTTTCCGATTGTTTTTGTGCGGCTTATTCCCTTGCACACATTTTATACATGCCAGATATCTCTGTTATACTCGGCGATCGTACGATCTGATGAGAAGAATCCTGCTTTTGCAATGTTCACGATCATCTTCTTTGCCCATGTCATACGGTCTTCGTAATCTGCAAATACTCTTTCTTTTGTCTGAATGTAATCTTTTACATCCAGAAGTGTCATGAACCAGTCTTTCTGGATCAGTTCTGCATGAATCTCAAGAAGTGTACGCACATCACCGATTTTCAGCATCTCAGGGCTGATAATGAAGTCTACCCACTTACGGATGTCTTTGTCATTGATATAGTAATCTGCTGCCACATAGTCTGATTTTGCATAGTGCTCGATTACCTGGTCGCTGCTCTCTCCGAAGATATAGATATTCTCGTCCCCGACAAGCTGATGGATCTCTACATTTGCACCGTCCTCTGTTCCAAGCGTTACAGCACCGTTCAACATGAACTTCATGTTACCTGTTCCACTTGCTTCCTTAGATGCCAGTGAAATCTGCTCAGATACTTCGCATGCCGGGATCAGTTTCTCTGCCATTGTCACATTGTAGTTCTCTACCATAACAACCTGCAGGTACGGTGCCACTTCCGGATCATTCTTGAGCAGTTCCTGTAAGCACAGGATTACATGAATGATGTCCTTTGCAATAATGTAAGCAGGTGCTGCCTTGGCACCGAAGATCATTGTAATCGGTCTCTTTGGTTTATTTCCGGCTTTGATGTCCAGATATTTGTAAATGATATACAGGACATTCATCTGCTGTCTCTTATACTCATGGAGACGTTTGATCTGAATATCGAAGATTGCGTTGTCGTTCAGTACAACTCCGGATTCTTTTTCCAGATATTCTTTTAATGCTGTCTTATTCTGCTGCTTAACATCCAGAAGCTCGTTCAGTGCTTCTTCGTTATCGATCTGTGCAAGAAGTCCTTCCAGTTTGGAAGCATCTTTACGGAACTCACCGACTTCGTATTTATCCATCCATTCTACCAGTTTCTTATCACAGTGCATCAGCCATCTTCTGAATGTGATACCATTGGTCTTATTGTTGAATTTCTCCGGATAAATGTCATAGAATGGCTTCAATTCTACATTTTTCAGGATCTCTGTGTGAAGTGCTGCAACACCATTGACACTGAATCCGTAATGCATATCCATTCTTGCCATGTGTACACGGTTCCACTCGTCGATGATCTGCACATCTTTGTTATCATATTTTGCTGACACTCTTGCTGCCAGTTCACGGATGATCGGCATTAAGTGCGGAACAACTGCCTCCAGATAATCGATCGGCCATTTCTCCAGTGCTTCTGCAAGGATCGTATGGTTCGTGTATGCACAAGTATTTGTCACGATCTCGATTGCTTTATCCATAGAGATTCCTCTTGCTGTCAAAAGACGGATCAGTTCCGGAATTACCATAGACGGATGTGTATCGTTGATCTGGATTACAACGTGTTTGTCAAGTTCTTCCAGTGAATAGCCCTTTTCTTCACATTCTTTTAAAATGAACTGTGCACCATTACTTACCATGAAATACTGCTGATAGATACGAAGCAGTTCGCCCTGTTTGTCACTGTCGTCCGGATAGAGAAACAGCGTCAGGTTCTCACGGATATCATTCTTGTCAAATGAGATTCCGTCGCCTACGATATTTTCATTTACAGATTCGATATCGAATAAGTGAAGTTTGTTGGTTCCATTTTCATATCCGGTTACATCGATATCGTATAATTTTGAATGCAGGCTGAAATCTTTGAATGGTACATCGAATCCGATTCCTGTATCAGTAAGCCAGCTTGTATTCTGGATCCATGGGTTTGGAGTCTCTTTCTGTTTGTGATTTTCAAATACCTGTTTGAACAGTCCAAGGTGATAGTTCAGTCCGATTCCGTCTCCTTCCAGACCGAGTGTTGCAATGGAATCTAAGAAGCATGCTGCCAGTCTTCCAAGTCCGCCGTTACCAAGTGACGGTTCCGGTTCTACTTCTTCGATCTCGCAGATGTCTTTTCCATTTGCTGCAAGAAGCTCTCTTACTTCATCGTATACGCCAAGGTTGATCAGGTTGTTGGATAACAGTTTTCCGATCAGGAATTCTGCTGATATATAATATACTTTTCTGCCTTTTTCGGAAATATTTCTTCCTTTATCTGCTGCAGCTTCTTTTACTGTGTTAAGAAGTGCTGCGTAAATCTCTTCATTCGATGCATCTTTGATTGCTTTGCCAAGTGTCTGCTGTAACTTTTCTGAGAAATTCATAATTAACCTCCTGAATGTGTGCTGTCGCATGATTGTTTTTAATATTGATCTGAATCTTTGTTTCATCAGTTTTCTTTTGTTTTACACTGATATTATAATAGGATTATACATTTTATCTCTTGCATCATAGTAGTAAAAAGTAATACAATACTATCAAATATACAACTTTTTGATTATCCCAATTACTTCAGAAAGGACTTATACACATCCATGAACACACTTACCTATGAAAACCTCCATGAAACCAAAAAACACGTCAGCTTCCAGTTTCCATACAATACCTATCTGTGCTCCATCCCGCTGGACTTCACACAGGTTCCGCTTCACTGGCATAACGACGTGGAGATCATTGTAATAAAAAAAGGCTGCGGCATCATTTCTGTTGATACCAAGCCCAGAGTTGTAAAAGCCGGCGACATCGTCCTTGTCCGTCCGGGCCAGCTTCACTCCATCTCCCAGCATGGGAAAGACTGTATGGAATATGAAAATATCCTGTTCCAGACCAGTCTTTTATATTCTGCGGATTCCGATCCCCGGACAGTTGGATATTTCCAGCCATATTTTTCACTGGAATATGAACTTCCATGGCTCTTTGACGATACCTGTTTCTTCCATGAAGCACTTTCTTCCTGTATTGATGCGATCGATGATCTCTGCAGCAAAAAACCTGATTATTACGAATTATCGGTAAAAGGGCATCTGTTTCATTTCTTTTACCTGTTATTCTCTTCTCAGGGAGCACCGGTCACTTTCAACCGGGATAAATCTCTGGATAAGGTAAAACAGATCGTGTCCTACATTGAATCACATTATACAGAACCGATTACCGTTCAAAGTACCGCTGATTATCTGGGCTTTTCCGAATCTCATTTTATGAAATTCTTCAAGCAGCATCTGCACACAACATTCACCAGCTATCTGAATGGCTACCGGCTTACCATTGCCGCCAGGCTTCTGCTCACGGAAGATGACAGCATCCTGTCCATCTCGGAACGCACAGGATTCAATAACCTGTCCTATTTTAACCGGCTGTTCAAAAAAGAATATCAGATGTCACCAAGAGCATACAGGAATCGCTAAATAACCAGTAATATAGAAAAGGGGCCGCATATAAGCGGCCCTTTTATGAAATCCTACTCAACCTCTTCCGGTTCCATACTTCTCATATGTTCCCCGTCTTTTTTAATCTCATATTTCTGATTATATTCATTCAGATATGTTTTATATTCAGAACTGTCAGAAGGATATACCTTCGAATCATGGATATGTGTATCCATATTCTCTTTGCCACTGTTCATAAGTGCAACCATCGCACTTGCACAGTGAGCTGCAATACGGTTAAAACTGTTCAGGATATCCGTAAATACAGTTCCTTCTTCCAGACCACATCTACCACTGCTCATACGTTCCACATGACGCATCTTCAGTTCATCACAAAGTGTTGTAATAACCATACCAAGCGGTGCTACTCTCTGCGCCATCTCTTTATCATTCTCAAGGAATGCCTTGCATGTAAGATTGATTTCTTCACGTACTGCTTCCATAACAACATTCAGTTCGTCCCATGCATCTTCTGAGAACTGTGTCTTATTCTCATGCATATCACTGGACATATATGCAATATAAGAAGCATGATCTCCGATACGTTCAAAGTCATTGATCGTATGCAGATAAAGTGAAACCTGTCTTGTCTGTGCTGTATTCATCTCATGCTTTGTCAGCTTGATCAGATAATCGCCCAGGCGGCTTTCATATTTGTCGATCAGGTCTTCTTTTCTCTGAACCTTGTCAAACTTGCTCTGCTGATACTCATTCAGAAGGTTCATTGCACGGTTAACATTCTTACGAAGCTTCTTCGCCATGCCACTCATTGCTCTGTGACACTGTCCGATTGCCAGTGCCGGATAATCCAGAAGACGTTCTTCCAGAAGATCGAAATCCGCTTCGTCTTCCAGTTCTTCTGCGCTGTCTTTTACCAGCCAGCATACCAGCTTCTCAAGTTTATTAATAAACGGAAACAGAATACATACCGTTACCAGACGGAACACGGTGTTCAACAGGGCAATCGATACCGGCGACATAATATTATCCAGAAAATCAAAATGGACAAATGCACTGATCGTATAGAATCCGATCGACCAGATCAACATTCCGAAGGTATCATTTAATAAATACACAAGTGCGGTTCTCTTACCATTCTTATTTGCTCCGATCGCTGAGACCAGTACCGGACAGGATGCTCCTACACCGATACCAAGAATAATCGGAAATGCACTGGAAAATGTAAGGATTCCTGTTACCGATAAAGCCTGCAATACACCAACGGTAGCAGATGCGCTCTGCAGGACAGCCGTAAATGCAACACCTACCAGGATACCTGCGATTGGATTCGAGAACATCGTCAGCATATCAATAAATACTTTACTCTCTCTTAATGGTGTAACCGCACCACTCATTGTCTGCATGCCTGTCATCAGAATTGCAAAACCAAGCATGATATTACCGATGTTCTTGTGTGTCGTTCTTTTACAGATCATCCGCATGATCGTACCAATTACCGCCACGACAGCCGCTATCGTTGCAGAAGATAAAATCTTTGCAATACCATTCGATCCTTCAATATAGGAAAGACATAAGATCCATCCGGTGATACTGGTACCGATATTGGCTCCCATGATGATACCGATCGCCTGTTTCAGTTTCATCATACCGGAGTTAACAAAACCGATGACCATAACGGTTGTTGCGGAAGATGACTGAATGACACTGGTCACTCCTGTTCCAAGTGCTACTCCTTTGAGCGGTGTGTTTGTCATTTTGTAAAGGAATGCTTCCAGTTTATTACCGGCAACCTGTTTCAGCCCATCTCCCATCAGGGACATTCCGAACAGAAACAAAGCAACTCCACTTAACAATGACAATACCATAGAAAATATTTCCATAATTTTCTCCTTTGTTGTCAGCTTATTTTACGCTTACTTAACATTCTTTTAAAATATTCTTAACCTTTTCTTTTTTATTATGTCACGTTAAACGTTTGATTACAATCGTATATTTGTCAGAAATCACATTTTTTCACATCCCGTAGAAAAATGAATCCCGTCAATTCCTCTTTTTTCATCAATTTATCCAAAAATTACGTTCTGATTTTATAATTCTTACCTTGCACTCAGACTGAGAATAAGTTATCATTTTATCTATATGGGTAAATGTTTATACGGAGGAATATATTTGTGAGAAAAAAGGAACAGGAACACCTGATACAGACGGTCTATCCCGGTTCTATTGCTGAAGAACTGGAAATCGAACCCGGCGATGTACTGTTAAAAATAAACGGACAGAAAATTGAGGATGTCTTTGATTATCGTTATCTGATGAAAGATGAATATGTCGAAGTCCTGATCCGCAAGCCTTCCGGGGAAGAATGGCTTTTGGAAATCGATAAAGAGTACGACGATGAACTTGGAGTTGAATTCGAGAATGGACTGATGAGTGAATACCGCTCCTGCAGTAATAAATGTATGTTCTGCTTCATCGACCAGATGCCTCCGGGCATGCGTGAGACTCTGTATTTTAAGGATGATGACTCCCGTCTTTCATTTCTGCAGGGAAATTATATCACCATGACAAATATGAAGCAGGCAGATATTGACCGCATCATCCATATGCAGCTCGCACCGATCAATATCTCTGTACAGACAACCAATCCGGAGCTCCGCTGTAAGATGCTGCATAACCGTTTTGCCGGAGAAAAGCTAAAATTTCTGCAGGATCTGTATGAAGCACATATTGAGATGAACGGTCAGATCGTATTATGTAAAGGCGTAAATGACAAAGATGAATTAAAACGTTCCATTGAGGATCTTTCCAGCTATCTTCCTTTTATGAGAAGTGTATCCGTTGTACCTGCCGGACTTACAAAATACCGTGAAGGTCTCTATCCGCTGGAACTCTTTTCAAAAGAAGAAGCCGGTGAAGTCATTGATATGATTGAAAGCTATCAGCCAAAATTCTATGAAGAATATGGTCTGCACTTCATACAGGCAAGTGATGAATGGTATATTCTTGCCGAACGTGATTTTCCGGAAGAAGAACGCTATGATGGATATATCCAGCTGGAAAACGGAGTTGGCATGATGCGTCTTTTAAAGACAGAATTCCATGACGCTCTGGAAGCACTGAAGCAGAATGACAACTATGAGACCTGGAAAAATGAGACCTGCCGTACACTTACCATTGCAACAGGCAAGCTTGCCTACAGTACCCTTGCCGGATTCGCAGAGGAGATCATGAAAGCATTCCCATATATTAAGATCAATGTATTTGCGATCCGCAATGATTTCTTTGGCGAGACTGTTACCGTATCCGGTCTGATCACCGGTCAGGATCTCAAAGCCCAGCTTCTGGAAAAGAAAGCCTCCGGCACCGATCTTGGTGACACCCTTCTTATCACATGCAATATGTTAAGAAGCGGAGAACAGGTATTTCTGGACGATATAACGGTACAGGAACTGGAAGATGCATTAGATATGACTCTGGTCGCCGTAGAAAACCAGGGACAGGAACTTATCGAAGCCATGCTCAATCATCACTATACAATGCAGCGTGACAATGATACAGACAGCTTTGTATACGTAAAAGGTTATAACTCATAGCACAAACGAAAACATACTTTCATTAGCAGGATTAAATTTTTCAGACAACACCAACAAAGAAAAAATACCGCAGCTTTTTCAAAATTTGAAAGCTGCGGTATTTTTTTCCATTATGCCGGATTTACATGAATCATAATATGCTTTGTATTCGGAAACTTCTTTTCTACATTGTCGTGCACATCCTCTGCAATTGCATGCGCATCTTTCAACGAAAGTGTTCCATCTACTGCAATCTCTGCATCGATATACACCTTGTTGCCGAACATTCTCGTTCTTAACAGATCCAGTCTTTCTACTCCCCGGCTCTTTCTGATATAGTCTGCCAGTTTCTCTTCATATTCTTCACTGCATGAAGTATCCAGCATCTTATCCAGTGCATCTTTGAAAATATCAAATGCTACTTTCAGGATAAAAATACAGATAACTACACTTGCCAGCGGATCCAGCACAGGAAATCCAAACATTGCACCACCTATACCAATCAGTGAACCAACGGAAGAAAATGCATCTGATCTGTGATGCCATGCATCTGCCATGAATGCTGCGGAATCTAGAATCTTCGCATAATGTCTGGTATACCAGAACATCCCCTCTTTTGTAAGAATCGACACGATAGCTGCCACAAGTGCGATTGTTCCCGGTGCCTGCAAATGACTGTAATCACCGGCTATGATCGTCTTCACACCACTCATTCCAATACCAATACCCGTTGCAAGAAGAATGGCTGCAAGCACCATCGATGCTACACATTCCAATCTGTCATGACCGTATGGATGTTCGCTGTCCGCCGATTTCTTAGATAATTTTACCCCGAGAAATGCAATGAATGTGGCAAACACATCCGATAATGAATGAACCGCATCGGATATCATGGCTCCCGAATGTCCGATAATTCCTGCCAGCAGTTTGAACGCTGTCAGAATGACATTTCCAAGAATTCCCACGGTTGATAAATGATTGATCATTTTCTGTTCATTTAATTGTTGTTTTTGACTTGTCATAAGATAACCTCCATTTTTAATAATGTCATGTCTCCTATGGCACCTAAGGTGAGACTACTGTTCCTCCGTATTCTATTTACAAGACTGCTTTTTGCAAAAAAATACACCTGTGGAACTTTCTACTTACTGTCCCACAGATGTATGATATATCGTCTCATCTGCTGCCGGTAATCGACCGGCCCGGCATGCACATCATTTTTCTCGATTTTATTCTTATAAAAAATGAATGTAGCCTGATCAGTTTGTACTGTTATCCCTTATCCGTATTGGATATATTCAGTGCAAAGAGATTCTATATATAATATTCGATTTTCATGAAAAAGTCAACTGCTTTTTCCGGTTTTCATTCTCTTTATAACCTCTTAAGCTCTTCTTAACATATTATCTGTTTATCATTGTTCACTGAGTACCGTTAATGCCCGAAAATAAAGACTTTTTCCACTTTATCTATTTATCATTGTTCACTGAGTGTCATGCAATTTTGGACAAATTTTGGACAAAATTAAAATGCATTTGCAATCGACAGCATTTCTTTTTGCTTCGTATCTTCCATAACATGACTATATAGATCCATCGTGATTGCTAATGAACTATGTCCCATAATCGTTTTTAATACCTGGGGCGGCATTCCCTCTTCTATCGCACGTGTTGCAAATGTATGCCGGAACACGTGCGGCGTAATATCCGGGAACTCTTTTCCATCCTGTCTGATTTTCTTTATAACTTGTCTGATTTCATATTTAATAGTATCCTCTTTTAGCGGATCACCTTTTTCATCGCAAAACAGGTATCCATTAATATTTGTCACTTTAAATCCCCAGAAGTGTCTTTGCGCTTCTATGTATTTGATCATATCCGGCGTTAATGGAATGTCTCTGATAGATGTTTTCGTCTTCGGTGTATCTTCTACCATTCCAACACCTGTAATAGTTTTCATTGTATGCCGGATATGCATCACATTATTTTTACGGTCAATATCTGAATACTTTAATGCTCTTATTTCTCCATTTCTCAATCCAGTACGTAATAGAATCGCAAATAAATTGTATAAATAGCTGTCCTTAGCATACTCCATAAACAACGTTTGCTGTTCTCTTGTCAGTGCTATTCTCTCTTTCTTTGCCTTGGTTTTCTTCGGTATTTCCGCACCCTCAGCCACATTTTCACCGATTAGTTTTCTTTTCTTCGCTGCTGCCAAACTTCCATGTACAATACAGGAGATAACCACCATTGTTGATTTACTGTAGTTGCGTTTCTTCTGGATACGCTTATACATCTTCTCGATGATATCCAATGTCAAATCTTGCAACTGTATTCTTCCGATTTCATCTTTAATAGCTGAATCGTACATATCTGTGTAAGTCTGCCATGTACCTCTCTTTCGATAGACCTTTACATTATCTTCAAGCCATTCCTGCATCCATTCATCGAAAGTCATATTCTTCCGGGCGATGTACTGACCGTGTTCTACCTGGTACCTTGTCTCTGTCATTTTCTTCTGCGTCTCAGTTATATTCTTCCCATGTACAATATAGGTTTCACCTTTATACATGAAACGTCCCTCAAAGCCATCACTCCGCTGTCTGATTCCTTTCGGAAGCTTTCTTCCTCTCTTATCAACTGCCATGTACTTCTCCTTTCCAAAACATCCGACATTTACCTTTATAGAATAGGGCTATGAGCCTTTAACCGCCTATCACAGTCCTCTTTATTACCTCTACATAGTTTTTATACATAGCATACTATCTAAAGCTTAAAACTGAATCTATGAACCTCTCTATTCTTCTGCTGCCAGTTTTCTTACAAACGCATAGATCATATTAATTGCTTTCTCTGCCTCGATACCCTCTACCGTCTTAACAATGAATTTCTTCTTGCTCTCCATCTCCTGTGTATGAGTTTCTCCGGCTGAATCTGTGTTACTATCTCCGGCCGGCTCCTCTTCCGTAATATCATCAGTATCCAATGTATCTATGGTCTTGGCCAGCTTCTGTTCGAATCCTCTCACGTAATCATGAGCAATTGAAGAGTTCTGATAAATCCGATTACGGTTCATCATAAACAATGCCCCGTCATTTACTGATTTTCCTACAATATCGGAATTCTCCTGTACTACTTCCAACGTATAGAGAACCTTATCAAGATCCATTAATATTCCAGAAAGCTCTCCGATTGCTTCTGTCTCTCTTCGCTTCATATCTCTGATGATTTCGGTTGCCATTGTTGTTCCTGTTGTGTTTTCTTTTTTACTCATATCTGTATTCTCCTTATCTTCCTGTAAATGCTTTACTTATTAGTCTCTTTCACCTTTGTTGCTTGCTTCTGTTCTTCTACATTTTTGTATGTTACTGCAATAAAAAATCCCTCTTTGGTTAAATATTCCATTGTAAAATCTCCGATTCCATAAGCATTCTGATATCTGGAATCTGCTCTGTCTGCAAATTCAACAGCCCCACTTCCCAGTAGTCTTATCGCTTCGCTTTTTGGAATCACATCCTTATTACCGATAAGACATGAATTTTTATCAAATAGTGCTGTTGCTGTTAATTTATTCATCATTTTTATTCCCACTCCTTCAAAAAAGTTTTTATGAATGTACGCAAATACTTGATCGTGTCTGTATCTTCTATGTTTTCAATCATTTGTCGCAATTCTTCTTTATACTCCGTCACTTCTTTATTCTGCTTCATGCTCTCACCGCCCTTTATTTTTCTTTCAAATGTGTCACGTATATATGTATCAGCTTCAACCACTGCAGATTATTGCTTTCTTGCACCTTTTTAACGATGGCATCCTTGTACCATTCCGTTTTTTTATTCTCTTCCATCTTCTTACCACCTTTTCTCATACAATTGCCTGTACCTGTGATTTTCCAAAGAACCGGGCGTTATATACTACTCCATCACCTTTAGAACCCCAGATGAGCGAACATCCAAACAATGCTCTTGAGCCGTGTATTACTTCATATCCAAGCTTTTTCCACCCAGACCATGTATTTGTATCCTCGGTGATTCCTAATGCCTTTTTGCTCACCTCAATGCGTTTAGCGTTGACTTCTTCCGCTTTTGCTGACAGCCATGCCCTGTGAAGTGCTTCACTAAATTTGATATTGTATTTTCGGTAAATCTCCCATGCTTTCAACATAATCTTGCTAAGATTGTATTTCATCTTTCCGGCAACTCCTTTCTTATAAGTCTTAGAAAGCTTCCGATCAAGTCATCTTCCTGACTATTGCTAAACACCCGGGTCGCTCACAGGTATATGGACTTTGATTTCACATCTTTTCTGGATGTTCGTTTACTTTCCTTTAACTTGATTTCATTATACTCTTTATGCCGTGTATGTTCAATTGACACGCTTTACAAATATACATCTTTTAAAGAGCATATTTTTAGTAATTTTATACATTGCAAGCCGTGTATGATTAATATATAATTATGATAAAATAAAGGAGAATCATGTCTATTGGTTCAGAAAGGAAATTATGGGAAAAATTGTTTACACCAAACTATTAAATATGTTGGACACTCAAGGCCTCACCACTTACAAAATCCGTAAAGAGAAAATCATTTCCGAAAGCACATTACAAAATATAAGAAATGGGAAACGAATCACAACAGACTCAATAGCTGCTTTATGCGAAGCATTAAACTGCCAACCCGGTGATCTTTTGGAATATATACCAGACACCGAAGCAACAGAACGAGATACTGAATAGTCAAATATTTTGGGATAATAAAAAAGATAGTAATTTTCTGATCTGCTTGAATCTATTTATCAGATATGCTATATTTAAGACACAAGAGGGAAACCGCAAGCGGCTACCCTTGAATTATTGAACTAACTAAACTATGTAGTCGTCAACTATTCGCGGTAGTTGGCGGCTATCTTCGTTTTCCCTTGAAAATCTCATAACAAAGACTTACAAGGGCAACAATGAATATACAAAACTGAATCATGTCAGAATATGTAACCATCGCATCGCCCTCCTTTCTTTCGTCTGGAGGGTGTTTTTATCCCTCCGAAGTTGGAGGGTAGCCGCCTGCTTTTGGTTTCCCTGTCCGTATCATATCACAGCATTACCAAACAGGCAACTATATTACTCCCATTAGTATAATTCTATTCTTCCATCTCTATATCACGCATCAGCAACAATCGTTCCACTGTTTCAAGTGTTTTTCTCCTGTATCCTTGAAAATCCTTTCTCTGCATCGGGATCCAGTGCTTTTTATATATCACCTCATAACCGATACCCAGTTTCAAACACGTAAATAGCTCTGCTGCTATGTCCTCATTGGTCAAGACTGCTGCCCGTAAAAGCAATACTAAGTCTTCGCCCCTTGCTTCTTTGCAGAATTTCACAAGCTTATCAACCTCTATGTGATTGATTCCATAATCCGACATATATCTGCCTCTTACTCCTTGTTCCATTTACCTACCTCCCAAGTTCGAATACATTCTGTCCGTTGGACATCTGCATCTCTTTTGCTGTATTAATAAGCCGTTCAAGTACAGTACGGCTGTCCAGATTTACCACAAGTTTTATCATTCCTGTACCTTTACCGCTTTCTTCACTTACGATTTTTCTTAACAGATTTTCCGGCATCTCCAAGTTGTTTCCTCTTGTCTGGTCACCAAGAACCGCCAAGAACGGATTTCCGGCCGGAATAACTGCGCCCTGTGCAAGGTAAGGAACCCTCCTGAAGTTCGCATGAGAAAGATTGATTCCTTTACCACCGATACCTGGAACCCAATCCGGCACCTTAATATGATTCAATCCATCAATCAGATTATTAATCGCTTTGACAATCGTCTGTCCCATTGCATTAAACAAAGCAATAACCTCATTGACTGGGGTTTTGAATATCGAAAAAACCAAATTAGCAACTCCACGTAATATACCCAAAACTCCTTTTAGTGCCATATCTATATTTCCTGTAAATGCTCCTTTTAAGAATGTAATGAATCCAGAACATATCTGCTTTATACTGTTAAAAATACCTTTTACGGTACTTAATAAAACTTCTATTCCCTCTCCCAATACTCCGAGTTGAGCATTCCAATCAACGGAAAATACTCCTTTTATCCAGTCCATAAGTTTCGACATTGCAGCTTTAAGCTGATCCCAGTGAGTGATTATTAATACAATAGCTGCAACAGCTAACGCAATGGCAATAGGTATTACATTTGAAGCAACTGCAAATCTATCGAAAGCCGTAACGATCATAGAAATTGCTCCAGATAATCCCCCGGCACCAGTGAATACGCCTATAAGACTTGTAATGGCACTTCTTATTCCAAGTACAAGAGGTGATATCTTCGATGATACAAAGGCTCCAAGCAGTGCAGCTCCAATGGCATCTATAATCCATTGATGCTCTCCGAGAAAATCAAACAAACCCGCAAGTAGATTAATAAGGAACGGAAGTCCATTTTCTATCAAGAACTTAAGCATTGGTAAAATGATATTCGTATACAGTCTTTCTAAGAAACTTCCAATAGCTTCTATCAGCGGTGACATAGATTCAAACAGATTCTTAATCGAATTAAGTAACGGGTAAAAGTCCAAAGATCCCGCCCACTGAGCCGTATCCCACACAAGACGATTGATGATATCAAGTACCTTTTGGAAAGCATCTGCTATAGCCTGTATAATGGCCGTTCCTACGGCGTTTTTATTCCAAGCTATATCTAATTGCCTTGCGATATTCCCGACCGTTGTAAGCAGTCCCTGTGCGATCTGTAACATGGTAGACAGTATCTGTGTGCCTGTACCATTCGTCCAGACTTCCAACATACTACTGCCGACACTCTTTGCCAGTGCTCCAAGCTCCGACAATGCATACTTAGCAGCATCAATCGTGTTCTTTCCCTCACGTTCCCACGCTTCTTTAAATGGTTGGAATATCTGCCCCAGTACATCCTTGATTTTTTCAAAAATCGGCGGTGCATCTATCGGAACTTCTTCAAACATTTTGCTGATCGGTGTTCCGTTTACATCAGATCCAGACGGTGTTGTGTCGGTATCCTTATTTGTTGTGTACCGATTAATTTCATCGAGCGGTGACAGGTAGTCTTTCGCTGCTTTTGTGGCTTTCTTCGTAGACTTGGCGGTCTTGTCCAGACTGGCAGCATAATTTTTTTGTACTGCCAGTGCCTTTGTGTATGTTTTATTCCCGGCAAGATACCCGAAAAACATCCCTACATAAGTTATGGCTGTGCTGATAAGGTCAATGAATCGTGACAGTATCGGTGTGATAACGGTTAGTATCGGATTGAAAGCTGTAGCAAGTGAATTTTGTAATCTGATAAGGCTTCCCCACAAAACAGATAAACAACTATTGGTTCCGTTAGAATACTGAGCCAAGTTATCAAATCCGGCCTTGATTCCACTCATTACTCCCGAAAACGCCCGCATTACAATGTTCATTAGTAAGCCTGTTTTTATCATCCGTGACATACTAAATCTTGCGTTATCAACTGATTTTTCGGTCTTTTTCATATTTCCGGCAATCTTTCCACCGGCTACTCCAAATCTCCCCTCTTCTTTTGTTGTCTTTTTTAATTCATCCTGATATTTCCTAAGCGTTTCGTTAATCTTCGCTATACGTCTTGTGTTCGAATCAAATTCTTTATATCCACTTCCAATACCCGCAGATTTCAGTTCGTTCTGTCTTGCTTGTAATCTCTCTAATTCACTATTAAGATTTACGATTCTCTTACTTCCGACTTTTGCATTATCACCGATAGCCTTTAGCCGATTTGCTTCTACGGCTGCTTCAACTTCTTTCGCCCTTGTTTCTTCAAGTTTTCCATTAATTTCCGCAATTTTCCGTTCGTTTTTTCGTTCGTTTTCTAACAACTTATTCAGATAAGAATTATGGGCATCCGTTATTGATTGGTACGATGTATGCAGTTGTTTCTGCATATCGGAAAGTTTTTTCTCGGCAGCAGTCAGCTTTTCCATATCCGCTTGCGCTTCTTTAGTATTTACGCCAGAAATAAAAGCTTTCCCTGATGCCTCCAGATCATCAAGTTCTAACTTTGCATACTTGATTGTGTTCGCAAGCTCATCTATGTCATACTGCATTTTCTTATATGATGTGCTATTGACCTTTCCACCTGTAGCTCCGAAACGTTCTTTTGCATCGTTAAGTCGATTGAGCTTTTCCTGTGCTTGTTCAATCTGTGCTGTTATCTCTTTGTATTCCGTAGTCGGAATCCGTTGATTCGCATAAGCAGCTACCTTTTGCCGTAAGGATTCTACTTTTTGTTCCTGCGTACTGTACTCATCATTTAGCTTCACAAAAGAATCTATCTGGTTATTAAGAGTCTTTTTTACATTACTTCCCAATGTATTTACTCTGTCTGCTGCCCGATGCACTCCCGCTTCAATTTCTGCGGTACCCGCCTTTATGCCATCAGTTCTGATTTTTGTGTTAATAACAATACTTCCATCTTCTGTCATGTATCGTCCTTTCTACCGCTTACTGTTAACGGTTAGCGGGCAACTCCAAACGTTGCCCGGTTATTCCTTATATTTTTTTAATCCATTCCTCAAATAGATCATTTAACTTATCAAAAAATTCAAGGTAAAGTGTATATGATGGCTTTTGCACTCCGAACACCTTTTTGCAAGCTCCTTTTCCAAATAGTTTTTCGAACTCTACAGCGAATTTACCATCCAATGTTTTATAAATCTGGTCTTTATTGTGCGGCTTTCGCTCTTCCTCTTTCTCCGCTTGCCCCAACAATTTCAACATTTTTCTTATAGCTTTTCCTGTTTTTTCTATTCCGGTCGGAAACGCAATCGAAATATGCCCGTTTTGAACTTTGATAACTTTCTTTCCATCAATCGATATGTTTTTCATTCTCTCTCTCCTTTCTGTCCAGATTCACCCATATCAGAGCATTAGTGCAGAAATTAAGAAACTCTGTTGTAAAAATCGCCAATAAAATAATTGTTAAAAATACCTTCATGTTCTTTCTCCTTTTCTATTCAGTTAATTGTTCCATACTTCACTTGCTGTAATATTCAGCGCATCAAGGATGTTATCCTGTTCTCCTGGCATATTCTCTTTAAATCGGATCTCTAACTTTGTCAGTTCCAAGTCCATCCGCTGATTATCATTGAACCGCTTCATGAGCAGTTGTGCCGCCTTAGTTCTGTCAGTTATAGCCGGATCTAATCCAAACTGCTCCGCTATATCTCCTCGCATCACAGATGTAAGGAATTCCAAGACTTCCTCTGTCGTTGCTACTTCTTCACTTTTGGTTTTCTCCAATATCTCATTCATGTACTCGACAACATTCGGCTTTGTCAAATTCAGCGATCCTATCTGTCTTGCTGGCCGCTCACTGTATCCGGCTTTCTTTGCCGCATCTGTTATGTTTCCAGAGATCAGAAATTCCAATGCGAATTTCTTTTGCTTCGATGTAAGTTTTTCTTTCATCTATCCACCGTCCCATTCTATTCGTTGAATCAAATCATCACCTCCGCTGTCTTTTTCTGCAATATGGGTTTTAACCTTTGCCTTTCTCAGCAATCAAATCATCCCCCCGTTATCTTTTTCCCTATATGTTCCAGATGTCATGTTTTATCGTTCAGTGCTATATAGTTCATTTACCTTAATATTTGTTAACATATCAAAGCTTTTTTGCTACGCACTTGCCTATATCTCCTCAAAATGTGAGCAAATGTTTGCATTTTCTCACCATTCCACCCGGTACGACCATAATAATCCCTCTTCTTCACTCTCCGGGATCCTCACGCACAACGTCTCCTGTACGCCATACAACTGCGCTAAGTCAATAATAAGCTTTTTCATTGATTCTATCGTCCTCGCACACAGCTTGATTCCCACAGCCTTTGTGTTATCTCTGAGCCTTACTTCTTTCAACAACACATCAGCTATCCAGATTCTGTCTCTTTTTTCCACGCAAATTCCCTGTATGAAATACAGCCTTGCTATCCTGTTTTCTCTTTCTATCCTCAGTTCCACCATTGCCACGCACCTCCCACCATGTTAAAATGATTGAAAGGTGCATCCTGCTGCCAACTTTGCCCGATAATGGCAGCAGGATGCACGCTTTTCTATTCCTCTAAGATTCCTCGCAAAAAAGCTTCATTTCGTTCGTCTGCCTTTTTCTTCCGTACACTAAACTCCGGCATCGCAAGGACTGTACTGGTTTCCATTATTCTGCTGCTTATGCGATCATCACATTTCAGATTATCAATCATGACATTTGATGTATAAATGGTCGGTAACATATTCTCATACCGCCTATTCACCAATCTGTAAATAGCATCTGAAATCCAATCCTTGTCCTCTTTCGTTGCTCCGATATCATCAACAATCAACAATCCGGTATTCATAATTGCGTTCATCTGTTCTTTGACCGCTTCATTTTTGCTACTCCGCACAAGCTCTATGTAATCAGCAACAGTTGCAAACTTGATCGAAACATCTTGCTTTTTCAACACCTCATTCGCCAAACAACATGCAAGAAGCGTTTTCCCACTGCCCTTAGTGCTTGAATAGATGTACAATCCCCTGCCTTGTTTCCGAAAAGTCGCAAAGCTATACACAAAGGCATTGGCTATCCTCTTCTGAATCTCTACATCCTCTGAATACTGCCCCCAGTCAAAATCTTTGCCATCTTTGGACATGTATTCTACCGGCATTCCACTTCTAACTCTACGGCTGTCAATCTGTCCGTCTAATATCGCACCATCTGGAACAAAAAAATCTGCGCTCTGTCCATAATTCTCAACCAAATATTCCACCAGAACTCCATTTTGTTCCTTTGTTTTCACTGTTTTCACGTTAGTTACCTGTGCCATCCCGGAGAAATTGCTTGTAATAATCCGATGCTGGTCTCCGATTTTCAGTGTCTTGTTCATAATTTTTGTCCTCCTTATTCTTATAGTTGCCATCCAATACCTTTGCAAGGTTCCTGTCCTTCATAACCCAATCAAAATTAGCTGACCAATCAGAACCATTATTGCCTCTCAAAAATTCGCTCCGCTCCATTGCTTCAAAAGCTTTTCTCAGATCATCTATTGAATATGTTCGTAGCCTTGCCCGGATTGCTTTCTTCCTTGCCTCCGATAATGATTTTACTTTTGGATACGATACACAGATAGCATTGAATGCTTCCATCACCTCTCTGTATTCAGTCTTACTTTTGAGAGTGTTAATATTGAAAGTGTTAATATTAGTTTCCTCGTTTCCCGTAGACGCATTTCCCGCATACTCATTTTCCGTACACGGCATTTGTATATTTTGAAGATTCGGCACCAATACATATACATTGCCAGAAAAACTTTGGTTCTCATTTTTGCGTTGTTCTTTCTTCACAACGCCTGCACCAACCAATAGATTCATATGCTTGTAGAACCTTGTCCGGCTTATCTTTAATTTGTCACAAATAAAATCTACACTAGGATACGCCATTGCTTTTGATCCAGCGTAACTGCACAACATTCCATAAATAGCTTTCGCCTCGATGGTCAAATTTTCCATCTCGTATACCTCTTGATAGGTCAAACCATAGCCACCCTTTCCCATTTCTTACCTACTTTACTTCTGTTAATGCATCAAAATACTGATCTGCCTTTCGCGTATCATACAATACACGTTTTCCAATCCGTACTGTACATCCAATTTCCTGTCCTAATTTCAATGCGCTTCCACGACCCAAACTTGTGTATGCCATAAACTCCTCTATACCTAAAAGTCTCGGCTTCACACTTGCATTTGTTCTTTCATACATTATGGACCACTCCTTTCTTGTTCGTCTAAGTTCATGGTAATACGTCTTGCAGTGTATAGTCCAATACTGTATAATGAGAATCATAAAATATATTTATAATCGAAAGGTATAAAAAATAATGGAAAATGATGAAAAGAATATAATTTATGATACTTCTATACTCAAAAGAAATATAAAGAAATTAATGGATAAGGATGATAGCGGATTATCGCAAACAAAACTTGCAGAAAAATTTGGAATGTGTCAACCTCGTCTTTCCAAGCTTCTAAACACAGACACTTCGGATTGCTTTACCGTTCAACAAGTAGGCACCATTGCTAATTTTTTTCATGTTTCAATAGATTCTCTTTTTGGCATACAACCAGAAACCTCAGAAGAGACCGACCAAGAGATAACTCTTTATAATATTCTTGATAAATTATTTGAATTAGATAAACTTACTGAAATTGAATTTAGAAACAGAAATGTTAAAAGTTCCGGCAAAGCCCCATCTGATTACCGACCATACATTTTATTTAAAAATGAACAGATAAATAAAATTTTAGATGAATGGATATCTCTACGTCTAAAATTTGACGAATTACATAATACTGAATTAAAAAATAAAATGTTCAAGTTATGGAAAGAAGACACTCTAAATGAAGCAAAACAGTGCCCTCAAAAATATAACTTTTTAACTAAAAGAGAAAGGCAAAAAGAACTTATGGATATAATCTTACAAAAATACGAAGACTGTCCTTATAAAGACGATTTCCACATACGATTATGCTCTGAAGACTACACACTTATACAGGAGTATTATGATTCTTTTTTTTATCGCGCTGATTATCCAAATCAGATCGATTTTATCGAGTATTTAATAACCTGCGTATCAGAATTGCCAGAACCTCCTTGCCCTGCACCTCAGGCACCAATATTTCCACCAGTGGAATAAAGTATTTTCTACCTTTTATTTTCCCATTTTGGACAGATTTTGGACAAATCACCTTAACACTCACCACGCAAAAACGCTACACCCCTTGATTTACTTGGACTGTAGCGTTTTTAGATTATTTATAACCTCTTAAGCTCTTCTTAAGATTTTTCCGATTTCTTTAAGGAATTTAACATACTTTAGACATATTTGTTTTTTATAATAAATTTAGATAGTTGAGAGAGACAAATTCAACTATCTCCCCCTCATAAAGTAGCACACCGGGAATCCGGTGCAACACTTTACTCTCATTCCTTTAGATAACTATAACGACAACGAACGCCACGGGCCGGAAGGTTTGTGGCGTTCGTCGTTTCTTTTTTCTTTTGCAAAATATAATACTTAAATCTATAACAAATCATCCTGAATATCTTCCTCCAGCATTCGTATCCCCGCAACACTGGTCACCGGCAGCGAGAACACTATCGTACGTTCTTTGCTGTCGAGACCGGCCTGCTCCATGATTGCTTTCATGATCTGATTCTTCTCTCTGCTCTTCGTTACGATCAGAATGACTTCTTTTTCTTCCACCAGTGACACCCCGAGATACTTTTTTGCAAGTTCCATCCCGGTTCCTTTTGCATGGATCACAGTTCCGCCTCCGGCCTTTGCTGACCTTGCCGCATCCATGACCGTGTCGATATATCCCTGATTTGCGATTGCTACCAGAAGTTCATAATCTGTATCTTTCATCGAAGTCTCCTCCTCTTTTTCAAATTCCTGTTCATTTACAAGAAACTGCAGTGTCTTTCTTCCGCCCACGCTGCTAAGCGGCACAATGAACGATACCCCTGTCCCCGGTACATCGATCAGCATCTTCGTGATCAGTCCCCGGCGCAGCTTTTTCCACGTCTCTCCTGTTACGATTGCAAGAAATAACAACTTTTCCGATTCTTCCAGGCCGAAATAATCCAGCACTTCACTCTGTGCCGTCCCCCTTCCGATCGTTTCCAGAAATACAGGAAGTCCGTACTCTTTAAAAAATGTTCGGAAATCTTTTCGTTTGTTTCTGTTCGTGATGGTCACCATCATATATACCTTACTCATAAATTCTCCCTTACAACTCTATGATATCCGCATCCCCATATGCCTCCAGCGGTAATACCTTAACAGGCTGCGCGAGCATCTCTTCTTTATCCTTCTTACGCTCCTGATACTGATACACCACACCCAGGATTTGTATCGTGATAAGCGGTGTCATTGCTACCATTGCTACCACTCCAAATGCATCCGTTACCACATTTCCGCCAACCGCTTCACATGCTCCCTGTGCAAACGGAAGTAAGAAGGTTGCTGTCATCGGTCCGGATGCAACACCGCCGGAGTCAAATGCGATCGCCGTAAATATCTTCGGCACGAATAACGTCAAGATTAGTGCCAGTGCATACCCCGGTACCAGAAACCACAGGATCGAGATACCTGTCAGCACACGTATCATCGCCAATCCAAGGGAAAATGCAACGCCAAGCGACAGGCTATATCCCATTGCTTTTCCCGGTATTGCTCCAGAGGTCAGCTCTTCTACCTGCTCCATCAGCACATATACCGCCGGCTCTGCCTTTACGATAAAGTAACCGATCAGCATACCGATCGGGATGATCACCCAGCGGTAAGGAAGCCCTGCGATCACCTGTCCCAAATAATTACCTACCGGCATAAATCCTACATTTACCCCTGTCAGGAATAATACCAGTCCAATGTATGTATACAGGATACCGACCAAAATTTTGATCAGCGTTTTCTTTTTTAATTTCAGGGATACCACCTGAAAGAATGTGAAGAACAGAATAATCGGAAGCAGTGAGCCACCGATTTCTTTCATATAATGTGGGATTCCGGACTCGAATAATTTCCATAATGCTACAGATGTCTCTGCATCCGGTATTACAGTCTCGGAATAGCTGCCACCCTGTGGATGATAGATAATACCAAGAAGCAATACCGCCAGCACCGGGCCGATCGAACACAACGATACCAGACCGAAACTGTCCGTCTCTGCGTATTTATCACTACGTACCGCAGAGAATCCGATTCCCAGTGCCATGATAAACGGTACCGTCATCGGTCCGGTTGTCACACCACCCGAATCAAATGCAATCGCCAGAAAATCCTTCGATACAAAAAAAGTCAGGATGAACACCACCGGATAAAAGATCAACAGCATATAGGACAGCGGTTTTGAAAATAACATACGCAATACAGCGGCCACCAGAAAAATTCCGACTCCCACGGCAACCGCCAGAATCAGTGTCATATTTGATACCGAAGGTACCTGCCCGGCCAGCACCTGCAGATCCGGTTCCGATATTGTGATGATAAATCCAAGTACAAAACACAACCCGATGATCACCGGCAGCCTTTTTGACTGTGCGATCCGGGTTCCGATCCTCTCTCCCATTGGTGTCATCGACATCTCCGCCCCCAGTGTGAAGAACATCATTCCCACCACCAGAAGGATCGCTCCAATAATAAAAGCCATCAGAATGCCCGGCGGCACCGGTGCGATCGTAAAGCTTAATATCAATACGATCGCGATGATCGGTACCACCGCTTCCAATGACTCTTTTAATTTCTCTGATAATTTTGTCCGATATAAATTCAATAAATATTCATGCCTTTCTGTGTTAATTATTCTACAATTTTCTGACTATTCACTATATTCTTTATATTATCACAGAATTCCAATCCTATCTATTTTTCTACTGTTAAGATCTTGCTAAGAACGCTTACTCTGTAACCATATCCTTAGCAAATAATGCAGCTCCCAGTGCTCCACAAAGCTGTGCCTTATCGCTGATCACCAGTGTCGTTCCAAGCTTCTCTTCCAGTGTCTTCACCAGTCCCTGGTTCTTTGACACTCCTCCGGTCATCATATAGCGTTCCTCGCCGCCGACACGTTTTGCCAGTGCTGCTGTCTTGGACGCAACAGCCTTATTCAGTCCGTGTACGATATCATCGGTTGCCTTATTCTGTGCGATCAGTGATACCACTTCCGATTCTGCAAATACGGTACACATGCTGGAGATTGTAATATCTTCCTTATATGACAGACCTGCCTTTCCCATATCGTCCAGACTCATTTCCATGGTTCTTGCCATCATCTCCAGGAATCTTCCGGTTCCGGCTGCACATTTATCATTCATGACGAAGTTGGCAACGGCTCCATTTTCATCCAGGCGGATGACCTTACTATCCTGTCCTCCGATATCAATAACGGTACGGACTTCCGGGTTCAGGAAATGTGCCCCTCTTGCATGACAGGTAATCTCTGTAATACTCTTATCTCCATCAGAAATGGCCGTTCTTCCGTATCCGGTTGTAACCATTGCATCGATGTCTTCTCTCTGAAGTCCCGCATCTTTCAGCGCTTCTTCCAGTGCACGCTCTGCTCCGATTGCTGCTCCCGCACCTGTCGGCAGGATGATCCCTGTCACGATATTTTGGTCTTTATCAAGAATTACTACATCTGTACTTGTTGATCCGCTGTCTATTCCGGCGAAATATCCTTTTCCCATCTTCAGTTCCTTCCCTTCCAGTTCTTCCATATTCATGCTCTCTGCAAATGCTTCTAATCTTGTCAGAAGCTGTCCGCTGCTCTGTACGGTATAATCCGATTCGATCTTCAAAAGTGGTACGGTCACATTCTGTTTGATCTGTGCGTATTCAAAACTGTAAAAATCGCAGAATTTCACGGTATGATAAATAATCCCCTTTAATCCCGGGTCATTGTATAATCTCTTTCTTCCACTGTGATCCATCATACGCATACATGGAATCTGTCCGAGAAGTTCTTTCGCATACCATACCATCAGTTCATCAAATTCCAATTCCTTTGGCGGCTCTGTCTCGCCCACCGAACGGTTGTTGACACAGGTATCATTTTCCACCGGATACGGCATACTCTTCTGCACCATATCAAAAAGTTCATTTCCCATACGTGCACCCAGCACACTGATATGCGGCTTTACAATGTGTTCCGGCTTCTTGAATGCCTGACGGAACTTTTCTTCATCAAATGTTGTGCCTTTATATTCTCCATATGCTTTCGCAAGACCTTTTAACTGCACTGCTGTACGTTCTCTGCTGCACTCTGCATCACAATGAAGCACATCGATCATATATAAGAAATCCAGTTTTCCACTGTCTTCCAGAATATCATAGACACTCCGGATCGTATCACAACAGTTGACCAGCACCAGTTCCTTTACCTTTCCGCTCATCACAGCTTCCAGAAGAGCCTTGCCGAATCCGCAGATGTTCGGATGCGCTATCTGATCCGCATGGTCAAAGCCCTGCGGCATCTCATTCAGGTTCTGACACTCCCCGCCGAACGCTTCTAAGAGTTCGATTGGGGTATATTTACAGACATAATATGTTTTATTCATCGTGCGATTCCTCCTGTCTGTCCGTATTTTCATCCGTTTCTGTATTCAGCATCTCTAAGAATGCCCCGAGTCTGGTAGACGTCTGCCCTTCTCCGCCATGGCTTCTGTCACATCCGTCACCGTCCAGGATCAGAAGCGGGATTCCCTGTTCTTCGAATTTGCGCTTGGCAAGCTGTGCTGCTCCAAGGGTATGCTTACATCCCCAGTGTCCGAACCAAACAGCACCGTCTGCTCCTGTCTCCTTTGCATGACGGATTCCTGCTTCGATTCTTCTGATCGCACTTCCATTTAATGCATGATACACCATACGTCTCGCCATCGCTTCATAAGGCTTCTCCGGATCAAAATCCGGCTCACAGACACGGCTCAGTTCACATCCGACGATCTGCGCTTTTTCCTGAAAGCATAGCTCATTCTTCACCGCATCAGACCAGAACGGAATGGTGTGCATCCAGTAAATCTTCTTTCCCTTTTTTGCCGGGGCCTTCTTCACATCGTTCAGGAGACGGTCCACATACGTTTCCTCTTCTTCTGTTCCCAACAGCAGATTATTTGTCATACCTGCATAGAGTGGCGTAACAAGGTCTGCAGGAATATATCTGTCCGCACTTTCCTTTTCATACTGTGCGAATTTTTCCAGCGTCCGCTTGCTTCTTCTCAGTCGTTCTGTTAATGTCTCATCTGTAATCTTTTTGCCTGTGCATTCTTCTATAAAGTCTTTCAGTTTACGAAGTTGGTCTGCCACATACTGTACATTGTCTTCGTTCTGCTGCATCGGCACATCGATAGCAAAGATCGGTACATCATACATCTTTGCCAGCTTCTTAAATGTCAGAAGGTTTGCATCACAGGTCAAATTCGTGTATACAATACACTTTGGTTTCGGAAGTACTTTCTTCTGCGCCGCTCCGATAAATGTCTTGTGATAACTGCAAAGTGTCTCGGATATGCCCGTATTCTCTGCCTGCTGTAAAAATGCTCTTTCTGCCTTAGATGCAGAAAGATAGCAGGAAAATCCTTCTACATTGTATGGATGTAATCCTGCTTCCTGTAAAATTTCACAAGGAGTAAAGATACTGACAATTGAACTTTCTTCCGGACGTTCCAGCGGTCTTATCATCGTATCCATCATAAGCCTTGCCAGATACTGCTCTGCCGACATCAGTCTTTTGTCCGGTGCAAACCGGAACTTCAGATTCTGTGCCTTCCATCCGGTCTTTAAAAGCCATCTTGCTCTGTCCGGATTTTCATTACTCCATTTTTCTATATAGTTTCCATATGTTTCTATGATCTTCATGTTCTCATCCTCGTCTTGCCCTGTTGTCTGTTTCCATTTTTCTTCCTTATTCAAGTATAAAAAAACATTTAACATCATACTCTTCTTTTTTATAAAATGCAAATATACAGCAGTGATTTTCCGCAAATCTGCTGCTGCATATAGATATCATCGTATCATTACAATACAAGTAATAACACGAATCCGACTATTCCAATCATTGAAAATACTTTTCCTGCTGTTGCCCCCGGTGCATGATAGACGATCCTCACTTCATGCTTCCCACTTCCGATCTCACATCCAAGAAATGCTGTATTTACCTTTTGTATCTTCGTCTCTTTTCCATCGATGTACATCTTAAAATGTGTGTCATATGGGATGGATGTAATGAACCAGCCATCATTCTTTACCTGTATCGTTCCCTGTATCTCATTATCTTTCGTCAGCTTTTTATCAACCTGAACTTCTGACTGATATAACGTTTTTGACCGTTCCGGCAGACTGCCGAGATATGCCTGTACATGGCTTAATTGATATTTTCCTTTGCCAAATGTTACAGAAATAGTATCTTCTCCATCCTTTAACGGCACTGCATAGATAAATGTTTTATTTTCATTATAATATACATGATCTTTTGCGCTTAGTTTGTTACGGATTCCGTTGATCCAGACTGCCACGTCCTTATTCGGACGTGCATTGTCCACACAAAAGCTCAGAAAAAGAATCTGTCTCTGCCCCTCTTGTTGTGTCGTTTCCTGCTGCACCTGTCGAATGGAAAATGTTATCTTTTTTATCTTCTTCGCATGGATCTTCCAGCCATCTTCTTTTTCATGGATCCACGTTCCGACTTTTCTTTCATTTCCGTTTTTCTTCCCTATATCTGTGGTTCTATTGCCGGCTCCATTTTGCGCTTTATGATTGTCGGCCATTTTCAGACTAACAGGCGTATAGGCTGTCATTATGTTCTGATCTGAAGATTCCGTATGTTCTCCAACAACTGCATATTCCAGAAATGCCGTCTGATTATATGGAAATGCAAGTTTGTTATATTCTTTTTCCGTCATCACACGATCTGTTGCATACATGACCGGTGCCGCGTCATTATTCTGATATATGCCGGTTTTTTCACATTTCTTAACCAGAGCATATCCCGTTACATCAGAATCTGATACGATATAGCGTACTCCCATCATCCGGCAAAATACCGGATTCTTCGATACCGACTGCATCATCACATTCCGGAACGGTTCTTCCAATCCGAATGTCTTCTGACGAAATGTCTGATATTCCGAATTGTATGCCGATGAATAGATTGAAGTAATATTCTGCCCCGCATCCCAGATCCGGTTTAAATCCGCTGCATTTTCATCGTCATTGCCCATCTGTTCTGTGCGGTAATATCCACCATCATTTTTCAAAGCTTCTTTTACCGCCTGTTCATTATGTTCTCCTGCAACATCCCGGTACAGTTTGTGGCTGACATACCGGTCCGGCTTCATCTGATAAAAGGTATTCATCGTGACCGCCAGACATAGCACCGACGGCAGTGCCAGCATCAGAATCTCTTTTGTCTCTTTGCAGTGGCTCTTCACTGCACAATAAAGCACATAACATATCAGGAACAGAACACTTTCTGCAAGTAATGCCTTCCATACGTTTTCCTCTATTCCTTTAGATGTAAACTGGTTTCTTGCTATATAAACAAATACCGTTGTAATGATATACGGAACCATTCCTGCAATAAGAGACAATTTCTCTTTCCTGCACTTTTCCAGATAAATAGCAATCAGATAACACAACAATGGCAGAAATGGAATGAATACCTTATCTCTGATATACAGTCCGCCATTCAATAAGTAAGCAAATACCGGAATGACAAGCACGATCACACATCCATATGTGAGCACTCTCTCATATACTTTCCGGTACAGAAGTCCTGTGATCAAAACGGTGATCACAAGTGTTGTAAGTCCGATTCCATAGATGCTGTAAGCGAATCGTTCTACCGTGATCTGCGGAACGAAAAGGGTAGTAAGCGATGTATTCTGCCCTTTACTTCTACCACCCGCCAGTGCAAGTACCGTTGGTACCAGGAAGAAACTACTCATAAGTACTGCCAGAATCATTGGACGAACAAAACACAGTCCATCCACTAAAAAGCCTCTGACCGTGACTCTGCATCCTTCTCTTTGTTCAAAATACCGGTGCAGTCCATAAAGAACCAGTACCAGCATTCCGCCAATACTGAAATAGAAACTGGTCATGATCATCAGAAATACACTAACTGTAAAAAGACCGCTTTTTTCTTTTTCAAAATACCGGTCCACACCTATAAGTGCCAGACATAAGAACGGCATATAATCTACGAACATGATCTGACCGCTGTACTGTCCGATCATCGGGCCCGCCAGCAGGAACATCAGCGATATGATAAAAGCAACGCCTGTATCCATCTTTCTGCTTTTCAGCCAGTAATAAAAAAGCAGTACCGAAACCGTCAGACCTGTTATACTGATCACCATGATGTAATCTGACATTTTCACAAATGGGAACAGATATGACGGCAGAATCAATGGACTGTATAGTCCGTAATAAGCAAAATGATAAATGTTCTGACCTCCGCCCAGATTCGGCGCAAATTCCGGAAATATCTTTCCCGTTGCATAAAACTGCTGCCGGAAATAATCCGGCAGCACACTATGCTGACTGAGCCAGTCTACTTTTGCTCCAAAGATTCCATGTCTTCCCACAAACCACCAGCAGAAAAAAAATGTAAATCCGGCAAGTATCAGGTATGGAATGCATTTCTTATATGAAGTATATTTCTTATACAGAGTGCACTTCTTTTCCTTTCCCATAACTCTTCCTCCGCATGTTCTGTGATAATGGCATCATCATAATCCTCTGTTCTTCTTTACTGGAATCCTTTAACAGGTATACCGGACGGTTCTTTACTTCCAGATATGTCTTGGCAAGATACTGTCCCAGAATTCCGGTACACAGAAGCTGTACACCGCCCACACCGAACAGGATACAGACCAGCGACGGCCATCCGGCCACCGGATCTCCCCAGATCAGTGTACGAACTACGATTGCAACGATCATCAGGAATGATAATCCGCAAAACAGAACTCCCATATACGATGCGATCGACAATGGCACCACAGAAAATCCCGTAATCCCCTCCAGAGAATAAATGAATAATTTCTTTACATTCCATTTTGTTTCTCCGGCAGCTCTTTCGATATTCTCATATTCCAGCCATTTCGTACGGAAACCGACCCAGCCGAAGATTCCTTTTGAAAATCGGTTGTATTCACTCATCTCCAGAACCGCATCTACCATCTTACGGTTCATCAGACGGTAATCTCTGGCACCGCTTACGATCTCTGTCTTCGATATCTTATTGATCACATTATAAAATTCTTTGGATAAAAATGACCGGATCTTTGGTTCTCCCTTTCTGGTTGAACGTCTGGTTGCCACACTGTCATATGGTTCTTCTTTCAGAATTCTGTACATCTCCGGCAGAAGTGACGGCGGATCCTGCAGATCCACATCCATAATTGCCGCATAATTACCGCCTGCATTCTGAAGTCCTGCATAAATAGCCGCTTCTTTTCCAAAGTTTCTGGAAAAGGAAAGATACTGGCATCTTCCGTCCTTTCTGTGTAATTCTTTCATAACCTTATATGTTCTATCGGATGATCCGTCATCTACAAATATCAATTCGAAATCGGTCTGTTTCTTCATGGTGTCCATAACTTTTTTCATTTCGGTATAATAGATCGGCAATGCTTCTTCTTCATTGAAACACGGAATGATAATACTGATCTTGTCCATAACTATAAGCCTCCTTACCTATTTCTTGAAGTTATTGTAGGCTTGATTTCTTAAAGACATACGCAAATAATTCTTAAGATTTCTTAAAAAACTTCTATATTTTTCCAAAACTATGTTGTGTAAAACAAGGACGAACCAGAAAAGATATTATGTCCCTGTTCTTGTCATGCTATATAGTTTTAAAAAGGCGGATTCCGTGTGCTGGGCCTGGAATCCGCTTTTTCTGCTATATTCTATCTTTTTACTTCTTATTTCATAACCTGTCTGTAGTTTCTCAATTAAAATATGAGCTCTATCTTCGTTCCTTCGCCCAGTTTACTGTCTACATGGATCTTGGCTCCGTGAAGCATGGCTCCGTGTTTTACGATTGACAGTCCAAGGCCGGTTCCGCCGGTTTCTTTGGAATGGCTTTTATCTACACGATAGAAACGTTCGAAGATACGATCCGTTTCATTTTCCGGTATTCCGATTCCAGTATCTGTGACACAGATTTTCTTGCCCTGCAGGGTATTGCCTACCCAGACGGTTAACTTTCCGCCTTCTTTGTTATACTTGATCGCATTTTCACAGATATTGTAGATCATCTCATCCAGGATCTGGCGGATTCCCACGTATTCTACCGGCTCTCCCGTCACCTCTACATGTACTTTTCTCTTCGCTGCCTGTGGCGAAAGTCTGGTCAGGATCTCTCTTGTCAACTTATAAAGATCTACTTCTTCTTTTTCCAGCTCTACATTGCCCTCATCCAGTTTGGATAGCTTGATAATATCTTCTACCAGCGTGATCAGGCGGCTTGCTTCATTATAAATACGTTCTGCAAACCCCGTCATATCTTCCGGTTTTACCAATCCATTTTTCATGATCTCCGCATAACCTGAAATAGATGTAAGCGGAGTCTTTAATTCATGCGACACGTTTGCCGAGAATTCTTTTCTCATATTGGCAACCGCATCTTTTTCTTTATTCTGCTTATCGATACTCTGTAAAAGTGGTGTTAATTCTTCGTACACGTCATTCTCCAATGGATTCTCAAGATCCAGTCTGTTGATCGGACGGATCAGTCTCGTTACCTGCCATTTTACAAGTGCACTTGCAAATGCAAGCATGATCACTGCGATCAGTCCCATCACCGGAAATACTTTCATCGCTGTCCGGAATGCGGTATCTACCGTCTTTGATACACGCAGGATATCTCCATTTTCCAATTTCACTGCATAATAGAACATCTCTTTATTCAGCGTATTGGACTCTCGAATGTCCTGTCCGCTTCCTGTTTTTAATGCTTCTTTTACTTCCGGACGGTTCTTATGATTCTGAAACGTTACTTCATCTTCTTTGGAATCATATTTTACATTTCCGTCTGAATCGATCAGTGTAATTCTTGTATCCTTATGCACCTTATCCATTATCTTCAGATAAGATTCTCCGGAGGTATCGATTGCTACATTGATATAATCCGCCTCCTGTCTGACTTCGCCTTCCATGATATGGATCGTCTGGCGATATACGACCAGTGTAGTGATCGCATAGGCTATGATCAATGTCAGCGCAATCACAAGGATCATACTGCTCTGGATCTTTTTTCTCATACTTTGTTTCATATTATTACCTACTCATACGGTATCCGACTCCCCGGACCGTCTCAATCTGTTCACCTGCATCTCCGAGCTTCTGTCTTAAGGTTCTGACATGCACATCCACGGTTCTCGTCTCCCCGTCGAAATCATAACCCCAGATATCCTCCAGAAGCTGGTCTCTGGTAAGCACAATGTTCGAATTCTTCATCAGGCGCTTCAGTAATTCATATTCTTTCAGGGTCAGATTCACTACTTCTCCATGAACTGTCACTTCATGTTTCTTTGGATCTAACCGGATCTCTCCGATCTCAAATGTATCTTCACTGGATACACTTCCCTTCGCACTGCGTCTTAATACCGCCTTGATACGTGAGATCAGTTCCATCATACCAAAAGGTTTCGTCACATAGTCATCAGCCCCGGCATCCAGTCCTTTTACTTTGTCATATTCTGCACCTTTTGCCGTAACCATAATAACAGGAATGTCTTTCGTTTTCTTTGATGCTTTTAACTTTCTCAAAAGCTCCATTCCGTCTTCTCCCGGCAGCATGATATCAAGCAGAACAAGCTCTGGCGTCTCTAATGCCAGAGCTTCAAGGAATGAACTTCCATCTTCGAATCCGCGTGCCTGAAACCCTGTACTTTCCAGGGTATACACCACCAGTTCCCGTATATTACCGTCATCTTCTACACAAAAAATCATTCCTCATTCTCCTTCTTTATACTACAGATGATTTGTGGATTCCTGTAATTGAGAATTCCACCCACTCTGCGATATTCGTTGCATGGTCTGCAATACGCTCCAGATATTTGGCAACCATAATCAGATCGATTGCTTCCACACCTTGCAGACCTTTATTTTCAGCAATGAAATTAATCAATGTCGTCTTCACTTCCTCAAAAAGTTCATCTACCACATCATCATTTTCCATTACTTTTCTTGCCAGATCCAGATCTTTCTCTACGTAAGCATTGACACTGTCACGGACCATTTTGCTGGCCGCCTCTGACATCTTGATGATCATCGGAATATCCTGCGCTTCTGATTTGTCTTCAGTGATAATAATCTCTGCAATATCTGATGCCTGATCTCCGATGCGCTCCATATCGGTAATCATCTTAAGTGCTGCGGATATCTGTCTCAAATCTCTTGCTACCGGCTGCTGCTGAAGAAGAAGTCTTAAGCAAAGTCTTTCAATATCTGTCTCCGCCTGATCGATCTCTTCATCTGCAATTCTTACTTTCTCTGCCTGTTCCATGCTTCCTTCTTTTAATGCAGTCGTTGCTTTTCCAATCGCCTCTTCACACAACTCACCCATGTAAATAAGCTGTTTATTAAGTAACTCCAACTGTTGATCAAATCGATTACGCATATCTTAACCAAACCTCCCTGTAATATAATCTTCTGTTCTTTTATCCGCCGGAATGGAGAATAATTTTTCTGTCTCATTATACTCGATCACTTCTCCCAACAGGAAGAATGCTGTGTTATCTGATACACGTACAGCCTGCTGCATATTATGTGTTACCATAACGATAGTATAATCTTTTTTCAGCTCCATCGCAAGGTCTTCAATCTTCGATGTAGAGATTGGATCAAGTGCGCTTGTCGGCTCATCCATCAGAAGAACTTCCGGCTGTACAGCCAATGCTCTTGCGATACAGAGTCTCTGCTGCTGTCCGCCTGACATTCCAAGCGCGCTTGTCTTTAATCTGTCTTTACATTCATTCCAGATGGCTGCATCTCTTAAGGATTTTTCTACCAGATCATCCAGCTTTGCTTTCGAACGGATTCCGTGTGTTCTTGGTCCGTATGCAACATTGTCATAGATGCTCATCGGGAATGGATTCGGTTTCTGGAATACCATTCCGACTCTTTTTCTAAGCAGATTCACATCAATATCATGGAAAATGTCCTGACCGTCCAGAAGAATCTGTCCGTCGATCCTGCAGCCTTCTACCAGATCATTCATCCGGTTGATGGATTTTAACAATGTAGATTTACCACATCCGGATGGTCCGATAAATGCTGTGATCTTATTCGCTTCTATCTCAAGATTCACATTTTTCAGAGCATGGAAATCACCATAGTGCAGATCCATATTCTTAATACTTATTTTACTCATTTAAGATTCCTTCCTGTTCCTCATCTATTCTTTTCTTTACGATTTCGTGATTCGTTTTGCAATCATACCTGATATAGTATTGATCAGTACAACCAGTACCAGAAGCACAACTGCTGTTGCATATGCCTGATTCATATAAAGTCCTTCACTGGATAAGTTGTACATATGAACCGCAAGAGTACGTCCGGAGCCGAATACACTACTTGGTACCTTTGCAACGGTTCCCGCTGTATAGATCAGCGCTGCTGTCTCTCCGACGATTCGTCCGATCGCCAGGATCACACCTGCCAGGATTCCCGGTACCGCTGACGGAAGTACGATGCGGAATACGGTACGGAGTTTTCCTGCACCAAGTCCAAAGCTTCCTTCTCTGTATGAATCCGGTACGGCTTTCAATGCTTCTTCTGTACTTCGCATGATCAACGGAAGTACCATGATTGCAAGGGTAAATGCACCTGCTAATATGGAAAAACCCCACCCGCAGGTTGTTACGAAGAATAACATTCCGAAAAGTCCATATACAATGGATGGAATTCCCTGCAATGTCTCTGTCGTAAGTCTGATGACTTCTACGAATTTGTTTCCTCTCTTTGCATATTCCACAAGGAAGATTGCTGAGAAGATACCAAATGGAACAGCGATCAAAAGTGATAAAAATGTCATAATCACGGTATTAATAAGCGCCGGCATCAGGGATGCATTCTCTGATGTATAATGAAGCGAAAAGATCGACGGCTTCAGATACGGCACTCCGTGGACAACTACATACACGATCAGGAATATCAGTACTGCAAATGTAAGGATCGCTGAAAGCATGACCAGAAGCATCACGATCAGAGAACCCGGTGTTCTCGTATAGGCTTTTAATTTGTCTTTCAAAGTCATTTCATTATTACTCATGATTCTTCCCCCTGTTCAAAAGTGCCACACAGAAGTTCAGAAGCAGGATGAATACGAAAAGTACCACACCTGTTGCGATCAGTGCCTCTCTGTGAAGTCCCGATGCATATCCCATCTCGATTACGATATTGGCTGTCAGCGTTCTGACTCCCTGGAAGATTCCACGCGGCATTCTCGGCTGGTTACCTGCTACCATGATCACAGCCATGGTCTCTCCGATCGCACGTCCGATTCCAAGAACGATTGCTGCGACCACACCAGATTTTGCTGCCGGAAGTACAACTGTAAAGATTGCCCTTTCATGTGTTCCGCCAAGTGCCACAGCACCTTCGTAATACTGTGTCGGAACTGCTCTGAGTGCTGATTCTGTCAGACCGATGATCGTTGGCAGGATCATCATTCCAAGCAGAATGGATGCAGTGATCATACTGCTTCCGTTGCCGCCCCGGTGAAGACTTCGTCCGATTTCTCTTACCCACGGTACCAGAACGACCAGTCCGAAGAATCCATATACAACGGACGGAATTCCCGCCAGAAGTTCCGTAGCCATTTTCAAAGGTCTGTAGATTGCTTTCGGACAATAGAAAGCCATAAATACAGCTGTCAGGATTCCTATCGGTACACCAATGATGATCGCACCTGCTGTCACATATAAACTTCCGACGATCATTGGAAAGATTCCGTAAATATCATTTTTCGGTCTCCACAACTCGCCGGTTAAGAATTTTCCAAATCCAATCTTACTCATTGCAGGAATACCATTTGCAAATAAGAATATACAAATGAGAGCAACCGCCAGCACCGAAGCGCAGGCGGCAACTGCAAATATTACCTGCATGAATTTTTCCGTCCATGCTTTTGATTTCATATTATTTTACTACCTCATCCCAGGCAACTGCATTGCCTGTGTAAATGTCTTTTACCTGATCGCTGCTCAGCTCATCTGTTGTGTTGTTTTTATTCACAATAACTGCGATACCGTCTGTTGCGATTGCCTGGCTGTCAAGTTTGTCTTTCTCATCATCCTGTAATTCACGAGAAGCCATTCCGATATCATAACTTCCATCGATTGCTGATGTCATACCTGTTGTAGAGTCTGTTGTCTGAAGTTCGATCTCTGCTCCTGTGTTGACTTTCTTATAAGCCTCGATCAGTTTTTCCATAACCGGTGATACAGAAGAAGATCCACCGACTACAACTTTTCCGGATGGTTTCGTTCCTGCATAAGCTTCTGCTGAATCATCTCCGATATATCCGTTATCTGAGATTACCTGCTGTCCTTCTTTACTCATGATATATGAGATGAAGTCTTTTGCCAGTTCATTGTCTGCACCTTTCTTTGTTGCAATGTTGAATGGTCTGCAGATCTTGTATTTTCCATCTTTGATGTTCTGCTCTGTTGCTTCTTCACCATCGATCTTTAAAGCTTTTACAGTATCATTTAAAGATCCGAGTGATACATAACCGATTGCGTAATCATCTCCGGCTACTGTTGTAAGCATTACGGATGTGCTGTTTGTGATCTGTGCATCATCTGTTGTCATGTCTACTTTTTCGCCGTCTTTCTTTTCTTCAATTCCGAAAAGTTCGATGAACGCTCCTCTTGTTCCTGAGCCATCTTCTCTGGAAACGATTGTTATATCATTGGAAGAATCCCAGTCACCTTTGCTGCTCTTATCATCAGAAGAACCACTATCTGAACTTCCACATCCAACTGCAAGTCCTGCTGCCATTGTTGCTACGGATAAAACTGCGATAAACTTTTTCATTTTCATAATCATACTCTCCTTAGATTCTCATCTTTTTTTATTCTGATTTTTTTCTTTGTCGCTTTCGACAATAGCTATCTTATAAGACGTATGTTAAATCCAAAATCTGCGAATTGTTAAATGTGTGTAAAGTGTATGTAGGAAATGTATGGAAATGTAAAATTGAATTTCTTAATTTTTCATGCTATAATTCCTCTGCAGGACTTTTCCTGATCAGCTTTTTCAAAAATTATATTCGATATTAACCTTTATACAAAAAGCTGACAGTAATATGTTCTACAGATTCGAACACAATGAATACAAACATATGAAAACTTATTATTTGAGAAGAAAGAGGATATAATTCTATGTGGATTGCAGATCAATGGAAAGATTATGAAGTAATAGATTGTAGTAAAGGTGAGAAATTAGAGCGCTGGGGACAGTACACGCTGGTCCGTCCTGACCCGCAGGTTATCTGGGATACCCCGAAAACCGAGCGTGGATGGAAACATATGAACGGCCACTATCACCGCAGCAAGAAAGGCGGCGGGGAATGGGAATTCTTCAGTCTCCCGGAACAGTGGCAGATTCATTATAAAGAACTGACATTTAATCTGAAGCCTTTCAGCTTCAAGCACACCGGACTTTTCCCGGAACAGGCAACGAACTGGGACTGGTTCTCTGAGAAGATCAGAAATGCAGGAAGACCGATCAAAGTACTGAATCTCTTTGCTTACACAGGTGGTGCTACTCTCGCAGCCGCTGCTGCCGGAGCAAGTGTTACACATGTAGATGCTTCTAAAGGAATGGTTGCATGGGCAAAGGAAAATGCAGCCTCTTCCGGATTATCTGACAGACCGATCCGCTGGCTGGTCGATGACTGTGTAAAATTCGTAGAGCGTGAGATCCGCCGTGGCAATCACTATGATGCCATCATCATGGACCCTCCGTCATACGGACGTGGACCTAAAGGTGAGATCTGGAAGATCGAGGATGCAATTCATCCGCTGATCAAGTTATGTACACAGATTCTGTCGGATGACCCATTATTCTTTCTGGTCAACTCCTATACAACAGGACTTGCACCGGCCGTTCTGACTTATATGCTTGGAACGGAGCTCAAGAAATGGAACGGACATGTGGATTCACAGGAGATCGGACTTCCTGTTACGCATTCCGGACTGGTGCTGCCTTGCGGGGCTTCTGGAAGATGGGAAGCGTTTTAACGCAATAGGAACTGACTTTCCCGGTCCTGAATAAAAATATAGAAGCGATTTCTGTGCTGATTCAATCATGGAGTAACTCATATGCACAGAAAGCGCTTCTATATTTTTATTCAGTTACGTTTTCGCATGCTCTACTCATTAATCTTCCTTCTTCACGGCCACGTTCTATCCCCGTCTTCTGTAAAATCAATCAGCAGTTCGCCTAACGCAACAATATCAACCTCTTTTTCCATTCTTCAGATCCTCCACAATTTCATTATACCGTTTTTTATTTAACCGGTAGAAAAATAATACAACAGCTGTTACAATCCACAGAATCCCCGGAATGGTTGTAAATGCATATTTCATAATACTGATAACCGTATCATTTTGTGCCTGATTTGCCACGTATCCATATTTTCCAAGTAATGCCGCAAGCATCGCTGTACCGATCGCCATTCCAATCTTATTTCCAAGAGAAACGAATGCATATTGAAATCCATCATTCCGAAGTCCGGTTTTCCATTCTCCGTATTCCACACAGTCCGGAATGATCGCATAGATTGCTGTATTAAATCCTGAAAAAAAGAACTGTGTAACACCTGCCAAAATATAGAATACAACTGCTGAATCTTTTACATTAAAGAAATACATTGCCAGCATTGAAATACCTGTTAAAAAGGCAAATATCGAAGCTGTCCTTCCTTTATTGTTAAGTTTTCGGAATACCGGTTGAAAACATGCGGCACCGATAATGGATGGAATAATAATGCACATAGAATAAGTAGTATAATAAGATGCATTTCCTTCTACATATGTAAAATAATATAAAATGTCAGCATTTCTTCCATATAATGTAAATCCAAATAAAACCTGTCCGATTAATGCAAGTATATACGGTCTGTTCTGCATCACGGCTTTTAACTGTACTTTAATTGATATTTTTTCCTTTTCCGGAATTGTCACCTGCTCCTTCGTCTTCGCAAAGCAGAAGAAATGGCATGCCGCAAATATACATCCATAGATAATTGCTACAAATAAATATCCGTTCTTCGCACTCTGGCTTCCCAGCTTTCCAATCAAAGGTACTGTAATAATGTTGATAATCCCGATTGCAATCATAGCCGCAACCGAACGCGAAGTATTAATTTTTGCCCGTTCATCAATGTCCTGTGTCATCGCACCGCAAAGTGTTCCATACGGAATATTTACACATGTGTATCCCAGTACAAGCAGGCAATATGTAATAATCATATAGATAACCTTTGCCGTATCTGGCCAGTCCGGATGTGCCCAGAATGTCAACATTAAAAGCACTGCCGTAATGGGTGCTGCAACAAGCAGCCATGGACGGTAACGTCCCCATCTTGTTTTTGTCTTATCCGTCAACCCTCCGACAATCGGATCATTAATCGCATCCCAGAATCTTGAAAATAACATCAATGCTGAAACAGCCGCCATACTGATTCCAAACACATCTGTATAAAATATCATTAAAAAATTACTTACAAACATCCAACTGAAATTGCATCCGACATCACCAAATCCATATGCAATTTTACTGATCAATGGCACTTTTCCATTCTTACCCTCGTTTCCCATGGCTCCTCCTTATCAGCGTTTCTGACAAAACTTCTGTTCTCTCCTGATCTAATCTTTATTCCTGTACATTAATGATTACTTTCATCGTTGTTTCCCGGTTATCATCGATATACTGATAAGCTTTCAGATACTCCTGGAATGCAAATGTTTTTGAGATCAGTGGTCTTAAATGAACCTTTTCTTCATTTACAAGTCTGATTCCGTCAACATAGTCATCGTGCCGGTACATCATTGTGCTCTTGATATCCAGTTCATGATCATTAGCCACTGCAAGATCAATCTCTGCCATTCCTGCAAACACTGCAACCAATACAATAATGCTTCCTTTTCTTGCATACTTGATTGCCTGTCCCATTGTGATGTTATTTCCTGCACAATCATAAATCACATCGGCTTTGTCTGGTCCGAATGTTTCCAACATTGCTTCACCGAAATCTTTTTCTTTTGTATTCACACAGACATCAATGCCACATTCTTTCGCCTTATCCAGACGGAGATCACTGACATCCGTGATCATAACTTTTGCTGCTCCCATTCCCTTTGCTGCCTGTGCCACAAGATTACCAATCGGACCGGCACCAAGCACGGCAATGTTCATTCCTTTCACATCACCAACCTGCTTTACTCCGTGAACTGCAACAGCCAGTGGCTCGATCATTGCACCTTCTTCATATGACATTTCTTCCGGAATTGGTGTTACTTTCGATGCATCTACTGCAAAATATTCTGATGCTGTTCCGGTTGTCTGGAATCCCATAACTTTTAATTCTTCACACAAATTGTATTTTCCGTGTCTGCATGGATAACATTCTCCGCAATAAACCTGTGGCTCAATTGTTACTTTCTGACCTTCGTGAAATACTGTCACATCTTTCCCAAGTTTTACAACTTCACCGGATACTTCATGTCCCTGTGTTACCGGATATGAGGTAAATGGATGCTTGCCGTGATATACATGAATATCAGAACCACAAATGCCGATATTCATAATCTTTACCAATACCTGATCATCTTTTACCTCCGGAACTGGTACCTCTCTGAAAATAATCTCTCCTGGTTTTGTCATTACCTGCTGTAACATATTGTTTTCCTCCTTCATTCTTTTGTTTTATCTTTTATTAAATGTTTTATTAAAGTAATTACATTATTGTACAACCACTCTATTTTGTCAATATATGAATGCCTATTTCTACTTGTTGCACAAGTTTGATCAACTTTTTTATGCATATTTACCAACTGGATATGCATAGAATTTGCCACTGGCAACTTCTCTTGCATACTTAGATATCTATAAAACCTGCCAATTGCAGCTTCTTCCGAACATCTGACAATAAAAAAAGAGGTAAATATTCAAAGTCCGTAATCATTACGAGCCTTGAATTTCACCTCAGTTTTTCATTCTTATTCTTTTTCCTACAACATATCAAATTTATAAATGCTGTATATATTCAGAGAGGAAATGTTTTGCCGCTCCGACAGCTGATGCCTCTCTTTTATAGGAGCAATTTTTTAAGTAACGTACATCATGTTCAAAACCATTATATGCCATCACTTTTTCCCCCAGTGGTATCATATACTCTGATAAATACCCCCCGACTTCTCCTCCAAGTATGATATCTGTGTCATACGCCATTCGCAGATTGGAAATCAAAATAGCCAGATTATCCAGATACTGATTCCATTTTTCCACAGTCTTTGTATTTTTCTGCTCCACTTTTTCCATAAATTGTTCCAACGTCATTTCCTGCTCTTCATCAGTCAATGCACTGGCTGCGCAATAGGCATCTGCACACCCGGCTTTTCCGCAATAACATTTCTTTCCTCCCGGCACCAGAATCATATGTCCGAATTCTCCTGCTTTCTGATTCTGACCAGCCACCAGTTTTCCATTAATACAGAATGCGCCGCCTAATGTATTGTTGAGCGAAAGATACACAGCATCCTGATATTCATGCATATCTTCTGCCATCATCGCAGCATTTGCATCATTTGCAAAATACACCGGATAAGAAAATACCTGTTCCAGAAAGCTCAGACTGAAATTCTCCAATTGCAGTGCATGAGATTTCACAACCATTCTATTCGCCTGATCAATAATACCGGGAATCGAAATTCCGATTCCTAATATCTTTTCCCGGTCTTCTACATCTTTCAGGAAGTCCTCCACCATTTCAGCTACTTTTAAGCAATAAGATGTTTCTGTTGAAAATTTTAACCGCATCCGGATTGTTTTTTCTATTTCATACTGCATGTTCAGCAATACGATTCCCAGATGATTTGCTGTGATCACTACACCGACTGCATATTTATATGCCGGATTAATCCCTATCCGTTTTGCTTTACGACCGCCGGTAGATTCATATTCTCCTATCTCGATGACCATATTCCGGTCGATCAGTTCGTTTACATTAGAAAGCACCGTCGGCATACTTAAGCTCAGATTCTGCGCCAGTTCTGCCTTTGATGTAATTTTATTATTGATGATATAGTTTACAATTTTAGATTTTGTAATATTCTTTTTTTCATTTCGCCCTGCCATATCAGACCTCTTTTATAAATTATTTTACAAAAGTATCTTAGTCCTTTTTTGCTATTCTGTAAAGAAAAAATATGTTGCTTCTAAAAAACTTTTTCCCAAGGCACAACGATATAAAACAAGCCACCGGGACAGATACCACTCTTTTTTCTCCATCCCAATGGCTCAATTTAATATTCCTATTACATCCGCTAACGAATCACATACCCGATACGTAAGTTCCCGTATCTCCTGTGTCGGCTGCACAAGATCCGGCACCATGATCACATGCATCCCGGCCTGATGTGCGGACAGGATTCCTCCCGGCGCATCTTCAAACGCCATACAATATTCCGGCTGTATTCCCAGACTTTCACATGCTTTCTGATAAATCTCCGGATCCGGCTTCGCTTTCTTAACCATATCTCCACAGACCACACTGTCAAAATACGAATCTATTCCGGCCCGGATCAGATTCCCCATGGCATACTCTCTGCTGGAAGATGTCGCTACTGCCATCTTATATCCTTGCGATTTTCCATAAGCCAGCAGTTCTTTTGCACCTTTTTTCAGCGGAAGACCTTCTTTATCCACAATTTTCCAGAAGTTATCCCGTGTCAGTTTTCCAAATTCTTCAAATGGAAAGTCTTCCCGGATATATTTTCTGAAATATTCATTCCGGCCTGCGCGGTTCATTCCGAGTGTGTGATAGATGACGTCCCCCATATGCGGGATTCCCAATTCATCACCTGCAATCTCCCATGAGCGCTGTACAATACGCTCAGAATCGAACAACAGACCATCCATGTCAAATATAAAAGCTTTTATATCCATCCTAGAACTCTATGCCTCTTCCAAGTGCATCCTTCAGATAATCTGCAACTTCTTCTAATTTATGTACGGCCTCCATCTTCTCTTCGAATTCATCCCCGATGGATTCCTTATTAATGAGTGCCTGCTGAATCTTCTTTACATCTTTGATTAAATTCTCTGTCATATCAAAAACCTCCCTTTTACTGTCTATCAGGAAATTTACTTTCCGATGATCGATTTACCTCAATGTATGTATCAGCATTATAACACAAAACTTTTTACTATTCTCTGAAATTATGTTACAATTTGATTAATTTTTGCAAATTATTATCTTTTTCTCAGATTTGTTCATGCATCATTCGAACGAATTCTTCCATTACACGTGTTTTATATTTGTGTGTCTTGTAATAGAAGAATACTTTTCTCTTTGCTTCTTCCCCATCTAATTTGTAGTACACCAGATTTTCAAATGTCGGGAGCTGGCTTACCAGGATATCGCTGATGAAGGTTGCTCCAAGCTGCGTAGACGAGGCCATATATGCTGTCGACTGCTGATTGAATTCCAACACGATATTGGGCTTAAATCCGACGTTTCGGCACAGCCTGTCTCCTCTGGTTCTGGTATCATTTCCCTGTGTCAGCATAATAAACGGAAGATCCGCAAATCTCCCTAACGGAACTGCCGGATATTTCTGGTTCAGATAATTTTTATTTTTGATATTCTTATAAGAAAGCTGATACATTCCCAGTTCTTCATTTACGGCAAAATGTTTTGGAACCGCAAGTAATATATTTTCTTCGCAATATAATTCTTTATTATATAGAATACTGTCATAGTGATAATTATCAATGACAAAATCCAGCGCATTACTGCCCAGCATTTCTTCCAGTTCGGCTGTATTCCCCTCTATCAGCTGAATATGTACATCCGGAAATTTCTGATTGAATTGGGTGATCAGAGACGGTACCACATATGCGGCAAACAGCGTACTTGCTCCTACTGCAAGATTCCCCGTCTTCAGACCCGCCAGGTCATTGATGTAATTCTCTACCCGCTGTTCGATCTGGGTGATCTCCTCCGCTGCCTCAATATATACTTTTCCGACCTCTGTAAGCTGGAGCGGTGTTGTACTTCTGTCAAATAATGGTTCCCCGATAATCTCTTCAATCTTTTTGATCCTTGCACTCAAAGACGGCTGACTGATGTACAGATTCTGTGCCGCTTTGGTAAAACTTCTTTCTTTATACACTTCATAAACATATTTTTTCCATACAAACATACACGTAACCTCTCATATCCTGCTATCATCTGTTTCCTCTTTTCACATGACAGCTATAGTCAGACTCTTATAATTGTTATAACACTATAAGTATTAGATTCTCTGTCCACACGGACGTATCATTATATTAATGAAACAATTATTCCAATATGAATTTGGGGTTTATTGGAATAAAGATAAAATAATAAAAAGCGGGGAATAAAATTATGAAACCAATCGTACGCGCCGGGCGCATGAAACCAGTACACTCTGATATCCGTGGTCCATTATTCGTAGAAGCTATGAAACGCCAGAAACAGGGGATCGATATCTTAAAATTAAATACCGGGAATCCTGCAACCTTTGGCTTTGGTCTGCCTGACAGCATCAAAAACGCTCTGATGGAACACATGCAGGACGGTGTCGGCTACTGTGACTTCAAAGGAATGCCTCAGGCAAGACAGGCAATCTGTGATTATGAGACCAGTAAAGGTATCAAAGGTATCACATCAGATGATGTATTCATCGGTAACGGTGTCAGCGAAGTTGTATCGTTCGCTTTAACACCTTTGTTAAATGATGGAGATGAAGTCTTAGTTCCTTCTCCTAGTTACTCCCTCTGGTGCAATTCCGTATATCTCGAAGACGGTAAACCGGTCTTCTATACCTGTGATGAACAGGCCAACTGGTATCCGGACATTCAGGATATCCGTTCCAAGATCACAGATAAGACAAAAGCAATCGTTATCATCAATCCGAATAACCCGACCGGTGTACTCTATCCAAAGGAACTCCTTCTTGAGATCATCCAGATTGCAAGAGAATCCGGACTTCTGATCTTTGCAGATGAAATCTATGACCGTCTCGTTATGGATGGCAAACAGCACATCTCTCTTGCTTCACTGACAGAGGATGTTCCGGTCATTACATTAAACGGTCTGTCCAAATCACACTGTCTGTGCGGATACCGCTGCGGATGGATGGTCATCAGCGGTCCAAGAGAACTGACCGAAGATTACAGACAGGGCATCATCCAGTTAACATCTCTGCGTCTGTGCGCCAATACCATGGCACAGATCGTCATCCCTGCAGCTCTTGATGATATGGAGACACCTGCTTCTATGGTTCGGCCGGGCGGCAGAATCTATGAGCAGCGTGAAGCAACCGTTCGTGAACTTGAGAAGATCGACGGTCTGTCATTTGTAAAAAATGACGCTGCATTCTATGTCTTCCCGAAACTGGACGTGAAGAAATTTAACATCACCAATGACAAGCAGTTTGCCCATGATCTGCTGGATGTCACCAATATCCTGCTCGTTCCCGGAAGTGGATTCGACTGGAAAGATCCGGATCATTTCCGTATCGTCATGCTTCCGCAGGCAGATATCTTAAGTGATGCGATTCGCCGGATGGGAACATTCCTTGACGGATATAAGCAGAAATAATATGAGCAACAGCCATCCTTAAATAGTACATAGATAAAATACATTCCCGGTAAAAATCCAATCTCTCTTTTTTCGTCGATGTTTCAGTTATCCGGGGATGTATTTTTATCTGCTTTTCACTGTATTCCAGGCTCCAACTACTTCATTTACGGTGCTGACTGTCACAAATGCATGTTCATCTGTTTCGTGGATGAAAGATAATAATTTTCCATATTCATTCTTTTCTAATATCGTTACAACTTCTACATGCTCTGCATGATCCAGGCCTCCATATGCCGGATAAATCGTCGCACCTCTGCGTAATTCCTTTACAATATAATTCTGAATTTTTTCATGCTCCTTTGAAAGAATGGATACTTTCTTACGCACATGGAATCCATCACAGAACCGGTCTAATACCTGACCGTAAATCAACGTACCAACAAGACTTATTACCATTGTCTCCCGATCATATACAAAGATCGCTGCCATCGATATGAGCACACCTATGATCGTAATACTCTGTCCTATTTTAAATCCAAGATACTTATTGATCAACTTCGCAACAATATCAATTCCCCCGCTGGATGCATTCATGTTAAATAAGACGGCCTGTCCTGCGCCAACCACGATCATGAAGCATACCAGATCGATCACGATATTCCCGGACAAGGATTCCACATGCGGAGTCAGTATCTCAAAAATCCTCAGATACATCGGAAGCATAAGTGATGCAAGAACGGTCTTCACACCGAATTCCTTGCCGATAAAAATATACCCTATGACCAACAGTATCATATTTAAGACAAATGTAATTGTCGATACCGGTAACGGAATGATCTTTACCAGAACAAGAACCAGTCCTGACAGACTTCCAAGCACCAGATTATTTGGCATCATTTCATAATATACAGCTGCCGACATTAAGAACATGCCGCCCAGCATCATAATAAATTCTTTTTTTGTTATCTTCATTTCATTCTTCCTTAATTCAATATTTCCGCACAAAGATGTACTCCTCTTTTTTGTGCAAAGAGGAGTACATCTTTTTCTGAAGGGTGTCTATGCCTAAATCTGTTTCAGGCATATCTATACAATTATCATTGTTTTTATCCAGCACCCGGCGGTTAGTCCACCAATGCCGATAATTTCTTGTCCAGAGCTATCATGATCAGTGCCGCTGCAAACGATACAACCGCAACTCCGATACATGCTACTTTGAATTCAATCTTTCCGCCAAACAGCAGTCCATATACCGGACCATAACTCTTTGCTGCGATAAATGTTGCAAATCCCCATACCGACATCATAACAGCCAGATAACGGCTCGGTGAATATTTACTGATAAATGAATGCCCCAGTGGTGAGAAGAACATCTCTCCCATTGTCAGAAGGAAGGCAAATACGATCAGCCATAACACACTTGCCTTTTCCCCACCACGCATGATATCAATTGCTGCGTAGAAGAGATATCCGACACCGATGATCGCAATTCCAAGTCCGGTCTTTCTGAACAGACTCATATCACCCTGCGGTCTTGCCGCCAGTTTCTTCCATAATTCCGCTGTTACAGGTCCCAGGATAACACAGAACAGTGAGTTGGCTGCATCAAACCATGTAGACGGTACCTGATAACCTGCTACTACCCAGTCCATATTCTCTGCCCAGTAGAAATATACCGGCATATATCCCAGATACCAGAATATCCAGAATACGATGGAGAATAACGAAGCTACAAAGATTGCACCGATACGTTTCTTCTCGATCATTGTAAGCGGCTGCTTTGTTCCTGTCTCTTCTTTTTTCTTTGCCTCTGCTGCTTTTTCCTCTTCTGTCAGAGTCTTCTTGAATGGAAGCTTTCCAAGATCACCTAAGAATCTCCAGCACACAAAGATATACCAGAGTCCTCCGAGAACCATCATCAATGCTGCCATCTTAAAGCATGGTGCAAATCCAAGCACACCATCTTTTGCAAATACATCCTTATACAGGATTCCCACCAGGAATGTTCCGATGAATGCACCCACATTTACCAGTGTATAACGCATCGAAAATGCCGGATCCATCTGTGATTTGTCCGTGATAACACGTCCGATGATCGCACCGTTTTTGAATAATGCAAGTCCCAGGCTTACCAGGAAGATCATCGCATATACTCCGGCAGAACTCTTTGCGATTCCTCCGGTGAAATATCCTGCCGCAGCAATAAACATACCAACCGGTGTCGTATATCTCGCACCGATATACTTATCTACGATCACTGCCCCAAACAGTGGAAGCAGATAAGAAAATGCGGTCAGGTTTGACTGCATATTGGCAGCCACTGTATCCGAAAGTCCGAGTCCTCCGGTTGCAACCGAAGCAGTTACAAAAATCAAAATCAGCGAACGTCCCAGATAATATGCCAGACGTTCAAAAATCTCTGTACAGGCACATACCCAGAACGCTGCCGGAAAGCCTTTCTTTTTTGTCTCCATATTCTTTTCCCCACTTTTTTCTAAATTCAGTCCTTACTTTTTATGTACTTTTATTTTCTCTTCCTTATTTTGTACATATATCCTTGTCTGTCTTATTTTATATCTTTCAAGAATGCTTTATATCCTCTGTAAGCTTCATAAATATCAGCCTTACTTGTCACCTCATACGGTGCATGCATAGAAAGTACAGCAACACCGCTGTCAATGACATTCATGCCATAATTTGCCATGATATATGCAATGGTTCCGCCGCCCCCAAGATCGACTCTTCCCATCTCCGCTGTCTGGAATCCGACTTCGTTATTGTCTAATACCTGACGCACTTTTGCGATATATTCCGCATTGGCATCGTTACTGTTATTCTTTCCGCGGCTTCCGGTAAATTTATTAAATACCAGACCTCTTCCAAAGTATGCTGTATTCTTTTTCTCAAATGCATCTGCATACAATGGATCAAATGCTGCACTCACATCAGAAGAAAGCATATAAGAATTTCTCAGAGCTCTTCTGACTTTTAACGGATTGCCATCTTCGGTAAGTGCCATCAGTTCTGCCACATAATCTTCAAAGAATCTGGAATGCATACCTGTTGCCCCAACGCTTCCGATCTCTTCTTTATCTACCAGAATACAACAGCTTGTTCTTTCCGGATTCTCTGTTTCCAGCATTGCAAATAATGAAGTAAAAGCACAGACCCTGTCATCCTGTCCGTATCCGATCACCATACTTCTGTCCAGTCCGCAGTCTCTTGCCTTTCCTGCCGGCACGATCTCCAGTTCTGCTGAGAGGAAATCTTCCTCTTCCATATCAAGATTCTCCTTTAAGAACTGTACTACGGCTGCCTTTACCAGCTCTTTTTCTTCTTTCTCTAACTCATCATTGCCTGTAAGCGGCTTTGTTGCAACGAGGATATCCAATCCTTCTCCTTCGACTACCACGCCCGCCTTTTTCTCAATCTGCTGCTGTGACAGATGGATCAGAAGATCTGAAATCACAAGTACCGGATCATCTTCCTTTTCCCCAATAATAATGTCCTGCACTGTTCCGTCTTTTTTTGCAATCGTTCCATGGATTGCAAGCGGAATTGTAACCCACTGATATTTCTTGATCCCACCATAGTAATGCGTATCCAGATATGCCATATCACTGTCTTCATATAATGGATTCTGCTTTACATCTATTCTTGGTGAATCAATGTGTGCTCCAAGAATATTCATACCTTCTTCTAACGGTTTCTTACCGAGCTGGAACATTACAAACGCTTTCCCCATGCAGTCTGCATACACCTTATCCCCGGCTTTTAAAGTGGTTCCCTCAGAAATACAATCTTCCAGATTCTTATATCCCCATGTATCTGCCATCTTCTTTCCAAGCTTTACACATTCACGCTCTGTCTTCCCGATATCCAGACATTCTTTATAGCGGACACTCAGCTCTTCTAATTCTTTCTGCTGAATTTCTGTGTATTCTTTCCACATATTTTTTCGCTGCATCTTTTCGCTCCTCCTTTTCCTTCGCAGTCTTTCTATAAAAATAGTATCTCTGTTTGCAAAATATATCCAACGAAAAAAAAACATGTTCTATAAGAAAATCTTATGTTTTTACATTATTCTGCTAAATGTAAAATAAGTGTTTTCTCCTTTAAAATTGCCGAAAAAATTATCGATCGTTTTTCACGATCGATAATTTTTTCTTATGAGTTCACTACATTTTTAATTTCTTCCAGAATCTCTTTTACTTTCTTTTTGTTTCTTTTTTTTCTGTAGAATGCTTTGATCACGCACTCTCCTTCATATCCCGGAAGCAGCAGCATATCTCCATCACTATAGGAGAAATACTGACTGTCTGCCAGTGCATATCCGTCGTTAAATTCTACCTTTAATTTCATGGTATCCACATTGTCAACCAATTCTATTCCTTGTGTAAGCAACTGCGGATCATTCTTTTGTCCATTCATCATACTGCATAAATATGACTTTGTTCCATATCTGGTATAACGCTCAAGATCCTTTGCTTTAAACTCCGGCTGCTCATTTATCGATGATTCATGTCCGATATATGCCCCGATCCGGCTGGATATCAACGGCTTTTCTCCTATTTCCTCCGGCCGCTCCAACTCATTCAGTCCGTATCCGATATAAATATCCAATGTATTTTCTCTCAACATCCGACTGCCTATGTAGGAATCCAGTTTACTGAAACGGAAGTCTGCTTCAGAATGTTTATCATTAATCATCTTCTGCATCTTTGCCCAGAACAATTTATTTATAGAACTATCAATTCCGATACGGACCACGCTGCTTTCTTTATATCTTTCTATCTCATGCAGCATCCGTTCGTACGTCTGCACCATCTCCCTGGCATATTCATAGACAATCTCGCCTAATTCTGTCAGGCAGATCTCACCATTGCCTCTCTCCAGCAGAGTCCCTCCCGCCATTTTTTCCAAAGAGGCGATCTGCTGACTTACTGCCGTCTGTGTTACATAATTTCTTGCTCCGGCCTTTGTAAAACTCTTGAGTTCCACTACATCCAAAAAATATTTATATTTCCAAAGACTCATTTCGCATACTTCCTTCCGATGACTGCTTCAGCTGATATATTTTTCTACTCTTCTCCCTCGGCCAGAGTACACTTGCTTTTACCGAAGCATCTGCTCCGACTCCACGGGTAATTTCACATAATGCCATCACACCAAATGCCAGTCCGACAAACAGAAATCCAAGTTCTACTTTTTTGAACATATTCATATCTCCCTATGGACGTTCTGCAAGCTTTAATATCTTTTGTCGACAATCGTCAATGTTTGAATGTAATATATCATATTTTTGTATATTTTTCAACATATTATTTGTATTTTATATCTCTTTTTGTGTTTTATGCACAACATCTGTCATTTTAAAACCTGCCGCATGCTAAAAAGATCGTTACAGGCATCTCCTTACAACACATGACAAAAAAAGAAATGCCTGTGTCATTACACCAACATCTCTCTTTTTCATCCATCATTCATTTTCCCGGAATCATGCTCTCCAAGATTCCTCTACAACTTCTTTATGAAATCAGAAAGTCCAGTGAAAACTTCGTGTCTGCTTCCGTCATTCCCTGCTCTTTTAAAAGTCTGTGGATCGTAGCCATATAATGATCCGACAATACCCTGCAGATTTCTTCTTTTTTCCTGCTCTTGCATGCTTCCAGCAGTTCTTTATGTATCGGATATTGTCGTGTGATCACTGCTTTTTTGTCCGATGCCAGATTATAACCCGTTACGATATTCCCATAATTCAGACTTTTCCATGCCTTATACAGACTTTTCATTCCGGTCATTCTGATCAGACAGCTGTGGAACTTATTATCATATGAAAACAGCTGATCATATTCGTCCACATTCAGATTCTTCATGCGTTCCAGGATTTCTTCCATTTCCTGCAGCGTTTCTTCCGGTATCTTTCCTCCCAGAAGACGCACTGCCATAATCTCATAATTCGCACGCATCAGATAGATTTCAAATGATTCTTCGAATGTGATCTCTTTCACGGAACATCCGGCATTTCTTACATATTCTACCAGACCTTCGTTCTCCAGTTCGCGCAGTGCCTCTCTGATCGGCGCACGGCTGGTCTTGAATTCCTTTGCGAGTTCCTGTTCGACAATCTTCTGCCCCGGCTGCAATTCCCTGTTAATGATCCGTTTTCTTATAATATCTACAATTCTTTCACGTAATGTCTTGTATCCTAATTCTGTCATAACTTCTGTTATCCTGTTTTATTTTTCTAACTACTGGTTAATCTGATAATTTCCATCCGAATCAGCCTGGATATGCGATGCATAAAATGTCTCTACCGCTTTCACCATATACTCCGTGTCCTTTACACCGGCCGTCTCATAGGCCGAGTGCATGGCAAGCTGCGGTAATCCAATATCCACTGTATTCATGGACACCTGCGTCATCGCAATATTCCCCAATGTACTTCCCCCGGCTTCATCCGAACGATTAGCAAAATACTGTAATGGTACGCCTGCTTTTTCGCAGATCATCCTGAATACTGCCACACTGACCGCATCACTCGTATATTTCTGTCCGGCATGTGATTTGATCACAATGCCGTCATTCATATAGACGCAGTTTGTCGCATCCGTCTTCTGCCTGTAATTCGGGTGTACCGCATGGGCATTGTCACAGCTCAGCATAAAGCTTCCTGCTACTGCACGGTAGAATTCCTCTTCGTTCTTTCCAAGTGCTTTGTTCATCCGCCACAATACATCATAAAGAAATGTAGATGCAGCTCCCTGTTTTGTTCCCGAACCCACTTCTTCGTTATCAAAACAGGCATAGACATTGATATTCTGTTCATTTTCCGCTGCCAGGAATCCTTTCATAGATGTAAATGCACACTGCAGATCATCCAGTCTCGGACACCCGATAAATTCACGGTTGCTTCCCCATCTGACCGCTCCCATACGGTTATACAAGAACAGATCCATGCCATAGATATCCGTATCTTTTAATCCCAATTCTTCTGCAACTAAGGATCTTACCTCTCCTTGTTCTTTCACGCTTCCCGATAATACCGGTAACATATCAATCTGTTTATTAACAGCTCTTCCTTCATTCACTTTCCGGTCCATATGAATTGCAAGACTCGGAATCATCAGAAGATCTCTGTCCACCTTCACAAGTCTGGTTTCGATTCTTTCCCCATTCTTAACCATAACTCTTCCGGCCAGTGACAATGGTCTATCGAACCATGTCTGGCAGATCATACCGCCGTAACCTTCGGTATTCAGTACCGTATATTTCTTTGCGACCTCAATCTCCGCATTTTCTTTCAGTTTAAATGCCGGCGAATCACTGTGTGATGCTGTCACATGGAAACTGTAGTTGTCCAGTTCTTTTCCGGCTTTTACTGCAATGATACTGGAATTATTTCTTGTTACATAGTATCTTTTCCCAGGTTTGACCTTCCACTTTTCTGACTCTTTTAATTCTTCGAATCCTTCCTGCTTCAGGATCTCTTTTAATTCTGCAACCGCATGAAATGCTGTCGGTGCATGTTCTATAAATGTTGTCAGTTCTGATATGATATTTGTTTCCATTATATTCCTCTTCATCTTCCGTTTTGTTCCGTTCCTGTCTGACAAATGTAAACGGTTCTTTACTGTACTTCCCCATAATACAGCAGATCGTCATTACAAACAAGCACCAACCGCCAAAGAAATCCCTGTTTATTTTGCAAACATACCAACGATATCTTTTACCATCGCAACAGCTTTATCCATTCCTTCTACCGTAATATGCTCATACACCCCGTGGAATGCATATCCACCGGTTCCAAGATTCGGACAAGGAAGTCCTTTAAAACTTAATCTTGCACCGTCTGTTCCCCCGCGGATCGGCGCAACATCTGGAACGATATCCGCATTTTCTGCGGCCTTCTTTGCATATTCAATGAGCTGCATGCATGGTTCGATCTTCTCACGCATATTGTAATAGGATTCTACGATCTCAATTTCAACCGTTCCTGCTCCATACTTTTCATTCAGACTGTCTGCGATCTCCTGCATTTTTGCCGCTCTTGCATGGAATCCTTCTGTATCAAAGTCACGGATAAAGTACTTCATCTTTGTCTCTGTAACATTTCCATGAAAGCTTACCAGGTGATAGAATCCTTCGTACCCTTCCGTTGTCTCCGGTCTTTCTGATACCGGCAGCATCTGGTGGAATTCTGTTCCAATCGTCTGCGAATTCACCAGTACATCTTTTGCAGTTCCTGTATGTACACTGACACCATGAATTGTAATAAGTGCTGTAGATGCATTAAAGTTCTCGTACTGGATCTCACCTTCTGCACTTCCGTCCAGTGTATATCCATAATCCGCACCGAATCCTTCTACATCGAAATGCTTTGCTCCCCTTGCGATCTCTTCATCCGGTGTGAATCCGATACAGATCTTTCCATGTGGAAGTCCTTCTTTCAGAATCTCATCTACGACAGTCAGCACTTCTGCAATTCCGGCTTTGTCATCCGCGCCCAGAAGTGTTGTTCCGTCTGTCGTGATCAATGTCCGTCCCTTTAAATCTGCCAGATATGGAAATTCTTCTACTTTGATCGTCTTTCCGCTTGTTCCAAGTACTACGTCTTTGCCATCGTAATTCTCGATGATCTGCGGATGAATATTATCTCCCGGCGCATCCGGTGCTGTATCCATATGCGCGATCAGTCCCAGTGCAGGTGCATTTTCACATCCCAGTGTTGCAGGAACAGATCCGTATACATATCCTTTCTCATCCACTCTCGCATCTTCAATTCCCAGTTCTTTCATCTCTTCCACCAGTAACTCTGCAAGTACCAGTTCCCTGTCTGCCGATGGAACCGTCTCGCTCGTCTCATCACTTGTCGTCCATACAGACACATACTTTAAAAATCTTTCGTAAGCTTTCATCTTACTTCCTCGCTTTCTGCATTTCTTAACTTTATTGTAAATCATTCTTTTATAAATGTATAATGGTGAATGTCGACAATTTAATGTTCTTAATTTTGTTATATTTTTCCCGGGATTTATGTTAAAATTCTTTTAGGTGCTCTGATATCAGATCTCCTGATATTCATTCTGATATTAGATGCTCTGACAACAGATACTTATATAATATCAAAGTGAGGTATATACATATGAAATTAATGATTGCATCCGATATCCACGGCTCTGCTTACTACTGCCGTAAAATGCTTGACGCTTACAAACGTGAAGGTGCTGACCGCCTTCTTCTTCTCGGAGACATCCTTTATCACGGTCCGCGTAATGACCTGCCAAAGGATTACAATCCAAAGGAAGTCATTGCCATGTTAAATCCTATGAAACAGGAGCTGCTCTGTGTCCGTGGTAACTGCGACACGGAAGTAGACCAGATGGTACTGGAATTTCCGATTCTTGCCGACTACTGCTTCCTTGAAATTGACGGGCGCACCATCTTCGCTTCTCACGGACATCATCACAATCCAAAGAATCCTCCGATGTTGAAAAAAGGAGATATTCTTCTGAATGGTCATACACACATTCCTGCAAATGAAGATATGGGGGATTTTATCTATATGAATCCAGGTTCTGTATCAATTCCTAAGGAAGGTTCTGCTCATGGATATATGATCTGCGAGGGCGGCGAATTCACCTGGAAGGATCTGGAAGGAAATGTTGTTGGGATTTAATTTATTAACTGGGAAGCGGCCTCTCAGTCCTTGAAGGAAACAATAGATAAGGATTATTGTTTCCTTCAAGTCGTGACTGGCAGCGAATGTTAATAAATAAAATGCCCGGAAGTGTACCCCAGCGGAAGCCACAACCGTTACGCAATTGCCATTTCATTCGTAAGGCATTTGATACCCACGGAATAAAAAGTAGGAAGCCGTTCCAGTGAATGTGAAGAAGGTGTTGGAAATAGTTAA